>Ga0214478_100472_pt1 | contig 23648 bp, 15 predicted proteins | sample M1_20Mar14CPVII9_2_FD_178001 | JGI IMG/M metagenome (GOLD analysis project Ga0214478, IMG submission 178001) | Marine eukaryotic communities from Monterey Bay, California, United States - M1_20Mar14CPVII9sort6BwellD7 | ecosystem: Environmental > Aquatic > Marine > Unclassified | place: USA...
TGGCGATTTGTTTACAGTTTGTTTTGATGCATATGGTAGTGATAGTAGTTCAAGCAGCAATGGGGATGAAATACATAGTCCTGGTGTTAAATTTGCAACACAAATCATAACACAAGTATTCCAACTGGTCAAACTTACACAAACATGTGATCACCAGATATGGCAGCCAAGGTTTGGAAAGCTCGTAAGGACGAGTTGGCTGCCATGGCTTGTAGTAAGGACATTACACCTCTTTGTACTTGATTGAGATATCTTGAGTTGGTATCATTTCCTGCATTGCTTGCTATCACAAGTAGAAAGTGTAGGAATTGACTCTCATATCCACCATTGTTCTCTATAGATATGTCAAGCTCCAATTCACATCGTCCAGGCAGCATCTCATCATTCTTGCAGCATTCATACAGCTTGGCTAGCTCTCCAACCAACTTGGTAAGAACTTGTGTCAGTAATGAATCGAGCATTAAGTGACCCTTTGCCTCTTCATTCTCTTCTTTCCCATTCTTGTCTAGATATACTCGGAATTCAGCCAACTTGTAAAAGGAGATGTCAAACAATTCTTGTCGGTAGCTATCCAGCTCTTCTTCATTTCCCATGCTTTTACGTTCTACCACTTGAGATTTATCTTGTTCTACTGCATCGCGGACGCTACGAAGAGCACCACCCACAACTTCCATATTCGTACCAACTCGGGCCGAGTTACCTGCCGCAACAATACCTGCTTTGGAAGACAATTGGGCACAAAGTACAATCAACTCAACACCTGCCAGACGCATATCAAGTGTTTCTCGTTCACCCACTATTATGGCACAGTCAAATGATACTTGAAGAATCTTTGTCCATGTTGATAGAAACCATTGATCTTGCGAAGCATCAAGTAGAGTTTCAAGCAACCTTGAGAAGAATATACGCAGCACTCGTTCTAATCCACGAAGTACCAGTATTTGTGTTGTTGCCCATTGTTTTCTGGCTGAGTTACGAGAGTGATGAACTGCCACCTTGTACCGTTCTTCAGTGGAGCTACCACTTGCTACCTTATTTTCTGCGTCATTAATGGCCGAGGTAATACCCGTCATGATGCCAAATATCGTCTCGTCAAAACATGTCTTCCATTGTTCATCTGTAAATTGTTCACCAAGTCCAACCACACAAGAGAAGAGTGTATTGACTGAACAGTTTCTAAGTTCAGGTCTATCGTCCATGGCTAAAGAGGCAAGTTTTAAAAGAACTACATCCAAGGTATCCGGGGACGAGTCTCTATCAGCAAGAGACCAAAGCATCCCAGTAGCCGTTAAGGAAGTGTTGACATCATGTCGTGACCTTCCAAAGGCAACACAACAATCTAGGATGGCATCTCTTGCTTGAGTTGATTTCAATGGAGAGTCTTCCGAATCTTCAGAAGCTGAAGCTGGCTCGAGGAACTCATCTAGAATCAGCTTAAGGTTCTGAAACGCCAACGAGCTCACGTTCACCCACTGCCTTGATGATCGATCGATAACAGGTTCATCTTCTTCTTTCGAATCATGATAACCAGATAAGACTGACAGAGTATTGATGACGGTGATGAGATTGTCTCCTGATAGACTGTGTCCTGCTCCCTCCAAGACGACAAGTAGTGCATTGAGACAGTTCTCGGCCGTTTCTACTTGAGTTGAGAGTTGGATAGTCTGGCAGAGAATCTTTAACAGTTGTGGTTCACTACTCGGGGGGCTCTCTTCTACATTGTTATTGGAATCTTCAATAGCTGGATGAACTTCTAATGGAAACTCATTCATATCCTCATTATCAGGTACCATGAGGGGACCACTGCCATACTTGCTGGCCATGTCTGACTTGGTGAGAGATACTGGCATGAAATGTATCAGAACTTCCATGGCAAAGGATCGTAGTTCTACCGATGCTGATTTGGCCACAATGTCACATAGGTGCTTGGCAACAGTCTCTTCGACAGTTGACAATCTGTACGAATTAGCCTCCGCCACGATGACAAGTAGCAATAGAGGCAGGGGTATCTTCCGGATGACATTACTAGAAGTAGATATCTTCATCTTTGCCATTTGTGAACATGTAGTCTCGCGTAAATCCTCGGCATATGTCTTGTTAGAAGTCCCTCCTCCTACTGATACCGATCGACGGAAAGATGGATTATTTGTTGATGCCAATGGTGATGGTTGAGGAGCGGCCGTCGTCGACCCTCCTCCAAAGGCACGGCCTGCAAATCCTAATATCTTTCCACTAATTGATGGTTCTCTTCCGGCAGGACGAGGGGCCTTCTCAGGCGAATCACTAACAGCAGAGAGTTCAGAACTCTCCCTTGTAATATTCTGATCTAATAATGGTTCGAATGATACTACCTCTGATAGTTTAATTAGTGAGGATATGAATTGGAGGAGAGCATCGCCAGTAAAGCATGTTGTAAATGATGATAATCTAATAAAACAACCCGATATTGTAGCCGCCTTCTCACAGTATACTTCATCAAGCTTTGATGATGATATTTGAACAATGGCAAGTTGATCTAAAGTAGAGAGGATGACATCCCACTCCTCAGATATCTTTTCAAAGTTGGAATGTATAATCCAAAGCATTGTCCAGAGTGAATCAATGTTACTCTCTTTCAGTTGACAGTTTGGCCGTCTCTTTCCCCATGAGGGTAAACACAGCTTACATAACGATGTAAGTATTGCCTGCCGTCGTACATTTGTTGATTGACTATCCACCGTCATGGAAGCACAAGCCAATTCTTCATACGATGAGAGAGTCTGAGACACGATGATTGGTGAACCCAACATTCGTCGAATAAAGTGTTGTAACATGGATACCGAGGGTGCAAATGATCCATTTACCAAGTCAGATAACGCCCGAGATGATTCCAAATCTCCCTTCTTGGCTTCCACTGAAATGGCTAAATCTTTTAATGATTTGACTAAGAATATGATACACTTGAATGCTAGCCATGTCGTGGCACCAGCATCACATTGAGGGAGTTCGATTGAATCAACTACCAATGCATCTGTAACTTTTGCCGCTATGGCGGATGCTGTATTTGAGTTTTCAGCATCCGAAGAAGTTGGATTGTTGTCATTAATGGGCGTGACCCTTCCCTTGTCACTGCTGCTACTTTCTCCAGTATTTGATATAGATGATGGCTTGAATGTGGCATGTGGTGACGACGGTAACGATTGTTCATCAGCAGAATGTGCCACAAACAGAAGTAACAATATCCTTTCCCGATTACTAGCCGAAATAGTAGCAAAGTCACTAGCCGCCACGGCAATTGAACTAACCGTATTGGAATCAATCCAGGATACTTGTTCTAAATGGGAGGTAACGACCGTGTTCAACACTTCCAATGCTAGGAATGCTCTCCATATCTTTTCATTGGAAATGGAAGAAACCGGCAGAAGTGGATCTTGATTTCCTCCTCCATGCGGAGCTGCCGCTGTTGCTCCTCGTGCTGATGAAGAGTTGGTTATACCAATATCAAATGATTCCCTCTCCGATTGACTAAAGATATATCCATCTTCAAAATCATCCGACTTGTGATATGCCTCAGTAGCCTCAGAAACGAATGATACTAATTGCTTCATCATATATATTGCCATTTTACTAATGGATGAAGTTTGATCACTTGTTACATAATCGTTGGTATCAAAACTTCCATAGAATGATATTGATGTTGATGATAGATAGTTTGTTAATAATGTAGTGACCAATGAAGTGGTATAATAGTATAAACAAAAGTCTATAAGATCAGATGATGACGATGATGATAACTGCTTTGGTGGTACATCTTTAAGAACTAACGATGAATTTAAACTTGATTCCAAACTTAATTTCGTAACATGATAACAATATTGTGAACCAAGTAATGATTGACCAAGTTGGAATACTTGTGTTATGATTTGTGTTGCAAATTTAACACCAGGACTATGTATTTCATCCCCATTGCTGCTTGAACTACTATCACTACCATATGCATCAAAACAAACTGTAAACAAATCGCCACAAATCTGTTTCATAATCATATCAACTAATGATAAACTCGTTGTTGGTGAGGGTGATAATCCATCCTTTGTTGATGCTGCAAATGGTCCATTAAGTTTGGTCATTGCTTGTTGTGTTTGTGAATTGGATTTTGTAGATGCGGATGATTTGGTAACTAGTTTGCATAAGTCGTTCATTGTTTGTTCAGCCAATGCAAGTAGAGAATCATCTTGACCACCTCTACTACTACTAGATGTACTATCAACTGACGTTAACATAACATCCTTAGCTCGATCAAACAATATAGATAATATCTGATTCATCGTTGCCAATGCAGCACGCTTGACATTCCCCGCATTGCCACCACCACTTGTATCCTCTTTGGCACTTGTATGATGTTGATGTGCATTCACTGCCTCACTTCTAAACCGTTCTCTAATCCCACCCCCACCGCTACTACTACTACCACTACCATGTTGTGAATCAGTATAAGTCTGTCCAGCACCCAACAATAAACAAACATTCAAACATGCACCAAGTATATCCGATGATAATTTGATGGACTTTGAATCAATTAACATTGTTATAGTTTGTAATATCTTAAGTGAGATACTTGTATCTTCTTTTAGTGTTCTGTTGCTTGTATAGTGTGTATGTTTGTTATTTGTATCTGTTGCGTTGTTAGTGGATGAGCCCATTACCATGCCGGTAATGCCACCTAAAGTTGACGAGACTAGTGATCCCACTCCACCGCCACTGTTTCCTGACGTAGGCGGTGCATTACCCTTCTCTCCACCACTTCCACCGCCACTACTAACACTTTGTCCAGCACCCAATCCCAAAGTGTCAGCACAACACCAACCTTGTATAACCAATACTCGACTAATTTGTATATAATCTTCATTACAAATTGCATCACCTTTTAATAACAATTGTATACTTTCTATAGCTATACATACTAGATTGTAGGATGCATTGGAATAATTTGTTGCAAGGAGGAAAGGACGTAGTACATCTTGACTTTGAAAGAGGGATGTTGTTGGATGTTGCTGTTGCTCTGAAGAGTTGGTAGTGGAGTTGTCGTTAGATGATTGGGAAGAGGGAGTAGCGGCACCAGCACGTCGAACGGCGGCTACATATTGTGTTTGAAGTGATCGGAGGTTTATTATTGCTCGTTCAGATGCCTCCTTAACTCCTGTGAGTATGATGATATACGAAGAGGTGATATTGAATGAGATATGGTTGTTAGTTTTGCAACGAAAAATAGTGCGCATAAGATGTGCACAAAAAAGTAACAGTTATTGCTCAATGAATATCAACGCCACCGTCTCCAAACCAACTTTAATCGAAAGAGCGTTTGAAACTGATATACTGAATAAACTTTCAGTATACTAGCTCAATTATTCGCCTATAAGTACCTACTCCCAACATGAACACTAGATGTGCACCAATATAACAAAAATTGCAAAGGCATTGCAAACGATGATATCAGACAAACACAAAAGAGATAACTTACCAGGATGATTCTTTCTTGCCTCGGCGCCTAAATCACGTAAATGATCTTCCACTTGTGCTACAAAGTTCATTCTTTAGTATATATAATAGATGTAGTGGGCTGATCGAAGTACTGTTGGTTGTTTACACTTTTTAGAGATATTGTGTTGGTATCTTTAATATACCTCTATCGCCACTAGAACTAAACTGATCTTTGCAACAAGAAACAAACCAATATTATATTGCCTCTTTCGAGAATAGAGGGAGATAGGGTCATTCAGTGGACTGGAGTGGAGTAAGCAATGGAGATAACCAATATTGAGGTACTTAGAGCTGGGCAATGGGCAAGAAGAGGAAAGAAACTTGCTCTATTTTGGAACTTTTAGAACTTTAAAAGTGGCAAAACCCCAACCACTCACACTCACAACACACTCGTAACGGCGCTAGTTCATATATAAGATTTGGATTCCTAGCTATCCTTAGGATTCAAGTCTAAGAAATAGGTCGGCAGCACTTACATACAAAATTTTGGTTTTTCTACTTTTACTACCTTGTTTAAGTTTATCTTATGCCATCTACAATACTGGAAATGCAACATAGTTGCTCATCAAGTTGATGAAGAAATGAGATGCTGTTGGTATGCTCGTTGTGCTATTCCATAACTAGAGTTGAGCAGCGGCGTAGGCAGTGGCAGCTTCATCCCTTGCATCACTCTTCATTTCTTTTTGTCGTTCATGATAGGCACGCAACGTTGATTCATAATCTTCTTTTGTCACTAAACCTAACCCACTCATGTACCCATTCTTAACTTTGTCCAAAGATGCCTTGTGTCCTGCCCTTGCTGCAGATATAAAGAACCTCAATGATCGATCATAGTTACCAGCATTATACTCTATACAACCAAGGTTATGCCTGGAATGTATATCCCCGCCTATGGCCGCCAGCTCCCAATAATGCTTAGCTTTCTTTGTATCAATCTCTACACCATCTCCATTTTCATAGGAAGCACCCAAATTGTAATATGCCTCAGTACATCCAAGTTCGCCTGCCTTAAGATAAAACTTAAATGATTGTTGATAGTCTTGAGGCATTCCTCTTAACCCAAGAGCATACGAATATGCAAGAAAATTATGTGCATAGGCATCACCTTTATCCATTAGTTTCTTGGTTCTTTCAATTTCCTCTGCAATTGATGTTGTTGGCGGCGTCCTGCAGAATGCACATAAATCTTTTCCTTCACTCATCTCCATAGCATAAACACAGCCATCACAAATATGTTTCCCGCAACATGAATAGAAGGTTGATTGATTATCGAGTGGTTGGGGGAGGAAGCATATTGGACACTCTTCAGGCTCCACTTCTTTGAAGAGAGCCTCATCTCGAAGTTCAGCTGCACGTTTTTTACATGCCTTTTTATGTTGTGAACGGTGAGCAATTTGGCAGTCTCGACTACAATACTTTACCAGCTTACATGCAGTACAGAACTTTAGTTTTGTATCTCCGTCTTCCTCTTTACCGCAAGCAGCGCATATTGAGAGGGCTGATACTGATGATACTGTTGCCATGTGATAACTTTTTGTGCATATGATGTGTACTTTTTTGTTGTTGGATGTACTTCTCTTCTGTTTACTATACTGACACAGTACTACTACCAATCTATGATTGATCGTACAATAAACTGATCTAATAACTAGAATTATACGAGCTGCTCTAATAACTAGAATTATACGAGCTGCAATTGCAGTAATGAGTATGATATTGATGTTGCTGTTGCTGTTTAGGTACACCAACTTTTTTCACGAGGCAATTCTCTACCGCCCGAAGAACTAAACTGACCCCCCTTTGCAAACCAATAATAGCAATGCCTAGAAAGATTATTAGGATATCAATAGCAAACTGCAACTATTATCAACTTAAAACAGGAAACTTGCTATGATGTGGAACTTTCGGAACTTGTTTCGTCACCTCTCACCGTCCACTCCTCTTCAAGCAAGGGCCACCACCTCTTGTTATTCTGCTTCCAGAGGTTCTGTAAAGTAGTTAATATATTATCTAGACTTATCTATCCTCAGGATAGTGAAGAAGTATCAGCATATTGTTATTGTTAAATCTCACAAAGACGAAGAGTTTTCAATGTTTCGGGAAGTATGTGTTTCTATCTCTACTTCTTTTTGCTTAATTATTAGTCATTTAACCAGTGTAACTCTTCCGTTACTAAGAAGTACGCCAATTATCTCCAGCCTTCCCAATTAGGAATAGCAGCAGCTTTGTCCCTCGTATCACTCTTCGTTTCTTCATGACGTTCATGATGTGCACGTAGAGTGCTTGCATATTCATCCTTCGTAACAATCCCTTTCATAAACCCTGTCTTAATTCTCTCCAAAGCTTCTTTGTCCCCAGCCCTTGCTGCAAGTATAAAGTGCTTCATAGCTCGTTGGATATTTCCTTTCTCTTGCTCCATAGCACCAAGATTATACCTTGCGTCTACATATCCGCCCATTGCAGCAAGTTCCCAATAGTATATAGCTTTTTTCATATCTCTTTCTACCCCTCTTGCACTTTGATAGGAGTTGCCCAAGTTACAATATGCCTCGGCACTTCCAAGCTCCCCTGCTTTGAGCAATAATTCATTTGCCTTTTGTAAATCTTGCGGTAACCCCCACTCTTCCCTGGCATAACAACCAGCGAGTGTATAATATGCCCATGCATTGCCTTTACTCATAAGTTTCGTCGTTCTTTTGATCTGCTCTTCATGGGCTGTACTTGAATTTGGATCTCCAGGAATGTCTGGCGTCCGACAGAATGCACATAACTCCGTTTTCCCTTCACTCAAGAACAGAGCAAGATCACAACCACAGCAGATACGCTTTCCACAGCATGATTGGAAAAGTGTCTGAGATGCATCCAGTGGAAGAGGTAGGAAACAGATTGGGCACTCTTCTAGCGGCGGTGGCTCTCTGAAAAGAGCCTCGTCGTGCAGCTCAGCCACTCGTTTTTTGCATTCCTTTTTATGTTGTTTACGGTGAGCAATCTGACAGTCTCTATTGCAATACTTCACTAACTTACATGCGGTACAAGCCTTTAATTTGAAACTATTCTCTTCACCTTTGCCACAAGCTGCGCATACATCCGGGGCTGATACTGATGACATAATTACCTATTGTACTTTTTGTGCATATAAATATAATGTGTACTTTTTTTGATAAGTTTACTTCTCTTCTATTTCGTATACTACTACTGTTATCCTAACACCAATCAATAATAGCGTTATAAATTGATCTAATAACTGTGTAATTCTCGAATCACGGCGGTTAAAGGAGTAGGTATGCCGCTGCTGCCTTCTGCCGCCGCTTATCAAATCAAGTGTTTTTTATCGTATTGCAATAATCCGTGCAGTGATGAATTTGGAAAATTCACCGTATTGGTACAAAGTTATTATTTAGAGTACCTAGTACAACGATATCTCTAGTAGAGTAGACGGCTTATCATCCGTAGATCGACCTAATCATTAATCAATATGTTTTCATTACTTAGAAATTCACAGGTACGTCGGCTGTCGTCTAGAGTTGTTGCAATGAGATACGTGTACAATCTTTGATATGATATAACTATTTTGAGCACATCTTATGTTCAAAATTGTGTTGACGTTGATTTGATGGTTTGTAAAGATAAGGTATGTATTGCAATATGCTAACACTAGTATATCAACTCTTCTCTTCGTATATTGTATCATAACATCAGAGAATCATCCCATCATCTGGTATAGCAGCAACCAGACGAACATTCTCCACAGCCGAAGCAACAGCAACCAAATCTGGCCCAGGATTATTTGCACGGATAGGATCCTTCCTCGTAGGTGCAGGATTAACAGCATTGGGTACAGAAATTTATATATTCAAGGAGGTTAGAGAAGGGAATTTAGAAATGTTAAGGAAACAACGAGAGTTGGAGAAACGTATTGCTGCCTTGGAGAAGAAGAAGTAGAATGGTTGGTTTTAGAAAGTATAGAAAGATATGAGATGCGGGTAAAGTATTTGTATGATGGTATATTGGATTGTTTTTTATTTGTAGCTTGTCTTTAACATGGAGTTGATATGGAATGAGATTATACTCTGAGGGTTGCAAAGAAGAGAGAGGTAAGATTGCAAATGTATACACTTTATGGATCAAGCCTTCTCATATCACATCTAACTTCTACTTCATTTCTATGCTACAGTTGGATATCTTTCCTCATAGCTGAATACGATAGCATCTAACAATAAACTGCAATAAACTGCAACAACTTAAAACAACTCATACAAATCAACTTGATACTTCACAATGTACACATTGCAAATTACATTTACATGTAATGATCACTTTCGTTTGGGTAGTCAACAAAATAATCACATGCATGCTGCAGGAGAGATGAATTGAGTTCAATCTTGGATTCAATTGCTTGAATAGACGAAACAACCCAATTATTAAAGACGTCGGAGGTAGACTTAATTAGTCCATCTCGGGTACATTTGACTGATTCAACAAACGCTCCAGGTAACAATTGCAACTGAGCAATATGATCTTGCAGAGCCCTTTCTTCAGTCAATAGTGAATTAACATGATGAATGAATCCAAAAGACATTGGTGCTTGACCACTAGATGTCATATCATAAGACTCGGGATATGCCCTCAACAAAGATACAACAATTTCCCTAACTGCTTGATATTGGCAATGGTTTAGTAGATTATGAATGGGGCACATTCCATATACGTTGGTAGCTCGAACTGATTCGGAACATTCTTGTATCATAAACTTGCATATATCTTTTGTATCCGTATCGAGTCCCTGAACCTTTGCCAGAGTAGAAGTTGCAACATGAAGAGGGGTTAACCCACCGTTTATTGCTTTCGCCGTCATACTACTCGGGCACAATTCAACCATCTTTTTAACGAGGTCAACTTCACATTTTGAGCACATCATAATCAAATGAAGAGGTGCATATCCATTAGAATCTTCTTGATTTAGACTATGAGGATATGCCTCAATGAACTGACGGATAGTTTCGGTAATGCCACTTGAAGTAGTTGTATCGCTTAATCTCAATTTATTGTATAGTTTAATCAATTCAATCACGGGTGGATCATCGATAATACTTTCATGATCTAGAACCCACTGATGTTTGGTAGCAATCCAAGGCATTATTGAATGAAGTGTTGGATGGGAAGGTATTACATTAATGGGTAACTCATAATGCATCAACCATAGAAGAGCTGATGGGTTGGCATCAATTAGACACTTAATGGTAGGGACATATACTTCATCATCAAGCACATAATTTTCATCTGTTATCATGAGAGCAAAATCAAGAAGAGATATTTCGTTCTCAACAATCCTTGCCAGAATAGGATTGGCAGAGACCTTCAGACGAACACGTTCCAAAAATGCGAGGACTTCTTCCTCGGTACCGCTATCACCCATCATATCCTTGAATTGAGCCTTAAGCTCAACATCCTCTAGCTCATCATAGATTAAAGGACTTTCCATTGTGTACTACTAAATAAGTTAAATGTGATAGCAGAGGGCAACAGCAGACAGGTCAGTTGAGATTTCACTTTGATGTATCCCGCATGACCGACTATGACCGACCTTCTAATTACACCAACACTCGGCAGGTACAGTAGAGTATTGAACATTTAACACATACATTAATACTTCATTAAAATTGAACAATAGCGAACCTAAAAGTAGGAGGGATAAAGAATCCCTCCGTCAAACAATCAACTCTAAAAACACCAAGGCCTCTCCCTCATAGCTCTAAAAAGACCCTGCCTTACATCAATATTCTAACAAAATTGTATGAGGCTTATGCCCCGTGAAGTAGCCCATACTTCCTCGAATCCACCTTTATATCCGTGTCAATTCAAGGCAAGTACTAAGCCATATGAACCCCCTAATAAACCCCACGATATTTTCAATCCGTGCCATGAACGGCATCCAGATTGTCCATAACTCTAATAACAAAACCCCAAACCACCCAAACTATCCAAACTCGAGTTTCACATGATACAACATCCACAACCACCCTGATGTTTCTTCATACGACACTTATATCCCTCTAAATACTTTAACTGCTTCTCATTAATAGCACCCCGTCTCTGTGATCGTATCATCATTACAGCCTCAACTGCATCCATATTTTCAAATTCCATTAGAGCGATTGCAACTAAGACTGGTGCACGGCCTAATCCTGCTACACAGTGTACGGCTATTGTTTTAGTTTCTTTCGTTGAACTGCCATTATTCATACCTGCATTATTGCCAGTATTATCATCAGTAGTACCAAAGAAACGTTCATCAACTAACTGTAACCAATCATCCAACACAGGATCAGGAGGTGAATGACCATCTTCATATGCCATTTCATGTAACTTAATTCCCGCATTGGTTAATTCATTACCCAAATAGGTAGGTTCACATACCCTAACTATATCAGTAACATAATTACGACGACATTCCTTGATATATAAATGTAAGTTCGATTGACGTGGTGCATCCATGATTAGGAAACGGAGGTTGGGTGTAGTGATTAATGTTGGTTTTGATGAGATTATTGTTGATTGATTATTAATTGAGCCTCTTTGTCCGTGAGAAGTTGAATGGTGTGAGGAGGAGAGTGTTGATTGTACTCCTCCTCCATAACCATTATTATTGGGTGCCATGCTCATGGTAGTTATTTACTCAATAGACAATAGCGGCTGTAATTGAGCAAGTGATTTATGATGTGATGTTGTATTTAATACCCTTTTCCACTTTAGCCCATCGAATAAACGAGAGCAGCAGCGGTTTGTTGAGTTTGGAGAGTGTAGTTGAGAGAAGTTAGATTTGACCATTCCGGGTGGGCTTTTTAATTTTTATGGGGATCTTATATATTGATCACCGGGAGCGTAAGGAGAGGAAATAGGAGGCTATATGAGGAGCACGATAGATGGATTTGGGGCGGCGTTTGCAATAGCTAGGTTGTTTTGTTTTGTTGGTTGTTTTGAGTTTGAGTTTATGTGGTGCGTGCCCTTTAGAATGCCCTTTGCCCTTCTATTTCATAGCAATATTCAATATCTATACTCTACTCTTTTTAATAAGTAGTGTGGCTGCTCGAGAGAGGAGGGTGCAGAGAGTCTAATAGGCTTGCGGAATAGATTCATTAAAATAGTGCGTGGCGTTGGCAGTAGTGTCGGTGGCGATCGTTAAATTATTGCAAAGTAAACCCATAAAAACCTTATACTCTCATATTTTTCTCATAATATACCAACTTCATATCAATTTGTTAACAATACCTCGTGCATACATTGATTAGAAATATGAGCAGTAATACCGGATATAATAATGATAATAACCAGCTCGGTGGCGGTGGTAGTAATAGTGGGGAAATAATATCGAGCAAGAAAGTGTGCACATCATGTGAGCAAAATAATGTCGATAATATTACCGAGGGTATTGAAAGTGTGGCCGTACGAGATATGTCTATGTGTGCTGCATGTGGTAAGGAAAGCAACAGTAATGATATGAATACATGTAACAAGTGTAAATCAGTAAAGTATTGTAATGCGGCATGCAAAAAGAAGCACCGATCAAAACATAAGAAGGCATGTGAAAAACGAGTGGCCGAGTTACATGAAGAACAGTTATTCAAAGACCCTCCATCGCCGGAAGATTGTCCAATTTGTTTCCTCCCTTTACCAGATGGAAGAGATCTGTTTGCTTTCCAGTTCTGTTGCGGTAAACGTATATGCGCTGGCTGTGATCATGAAAATTCGTTGCAGTTTCACAAAAGGAAAAAAGGTGTATTATGTGCATTTTGTCGGACACCACGAACATTTTCTAAGGAAGAACAGATCAAAAGATTGGAGAAACTAATGGATAATGGAAATGCTGAGGCATTCTATACACTCGGATGTCAATATTACGAAGGACGGAATCAGGGCTCTTATTCAAAGGGGCTGGGTTTGCTGCAAGATTATCAAAAGGCAAATGAGTTATTTTTGAAAGGTGGCGAGCTTGGGTGTGCTGATGCATATTTGAACTTGGGCAATTCATATAACAATGGTCGAGGTGTAGAAAGGGATATGGAGAAAGCTACGTACTACTGGGGGCTTGCAGCAATTAAGGGGAATGTACAGGCAAGATATTATCTTGGTTGCAATGAGCTTCTTATTGGACAAAATAGTCAATCACCATCGGCGAGAACATATCATTATAGACGAGGAATGAAGCATATGGTGATTTCGTCAAAGGCTGGCCATAAAAAGTCTTTTGACGATATTACAATAGGATATAAGCATGGGGTTGTTCAAAAGGAAGATTACGAAATGACTTTACGTGCTTACCATGAGCGGCAAAAAGAAATGAAGAGTGATGCAAGGGATGAGGCTGCAGCATTTAATGCCAGAGCCAGTGAATGGGAGGGTAGCGATGAATATTGGAGGTTCGTTGCTAAGATGAAAGATAATGGACAATTATAGACATAGACTTAAACTTCTATAAACCTAGATGTGGTGTGGTGGTACGGTGCCCCCAATGTAGAAAAGCTCTTGTATAAACCTATTATTATATAATCGAAAATCACTACCCAATTAGTTTCCCATACGGTGAGTGGAAGATGATAGCGTGAGTAGTTATGAACTTCTATAGATAAATATAATTTGTAGCATAAGATGAAGATGATGCTATTACTAGATATGATGCCCATATCTCATCTCCTTTGCTTTATCCCTCGCTTCACTCTTCATTTCTTTTCGTCGATCATGATAGGCTCGTATGGTATTTGCATATTCATCTTTTTCAATAAAACCTCTCATAAACATTTGCTTGACTTTACCTAAACAGTTCTCATGCCCGGCTTTTGCTCCGATCATCAAGTGATTCAATGCTCGATGTCCTTCACCTTTCTGTCCCTCCAAAGTAGCAAGAATATACCTGGCATTTACGTGTCCATTTATAGCAGCAAGCTCAAAGTAGTGGCATGCTTTTTTCGTATCAACTTCTACACCTGTGCCATCTTTATATGAGTGTCCTAAGTTGTAGTAACCGCTCGGGTGTCCATATTCCCCAGCCTTTAACCACAACTCATTAGCCTTTGCCCAGTTTTGTGGCAAACCCATATCACCTCGACTATAATAAAGCCCATATGTATAACATGCCGTGGCATTATCTGAATCCAATAGCTTCTTTATTCTCTTGTTTTCCTCTTTCATTGTTGATTCTGGCGGCGACCGACAGTATGCACAAAGTGGTGTCTTCCCTCTACTGTGATATTCTTGATTCACTGCATTCATGCAACCATTACATATAACTTTTCCACAACATGATTTGAAAGTTGATGCATCGGTCTCAATCGGCATAGGTAGAAAGCAGATTGGACACTCGTCAGGCTCTATATCTTTGAAGAGCTGTTCGTCATGTAACTCGGCAACTTTTCTTTCACATGCCTTTTTGTGCTTCTTTCGATGTTTCTTTTTACATGCGGCATTGCAATACGTCACTGCCTTGCACTTGTTGCACATGTTTAGATTAGTACCTTGCTTGCCACAAGCGGCACATGTTTGCTGTAATACTTTATCAGATGTATTATCAACGCCCTCCGTTACACTATTGATTGCAGTATCAGTACTCATATTATTTTTTTGTGTATATCTTGTACTGTGTAATTATTCTTTCTTATTCTGCACAACAGTTATCCAACAACTATTAACTCTTAGTCATTCCTCTTGGATAGAGCGGCGGCGCGGCGTAGGTCACTCATAGTACAAAAAATAACAAACTAAAACAAACTACAATAGTCTAAACAAGGTTTGTTTGGGCACGGACCTTAGTATGGGTATTTTTCAATCTTAGTATAGGTATTCCTTTCTAAGCTGTTCCTAGAACAAAAGATACGCTGTTGAGGGTATCCTTTTTTCTAGACCACAAATCTCACATCGCTATGACGAACTAACTACTCTCGAGTATTGCCATGAATATACATATGTTATCTATAAAGCCATATCATATCCTGATACACCATTGACATTAGAAGACGATATAATATCTCGGCTCCGTGCTAGCGGCCGATTTTCATTGCTACAATCGTTTATTCGGCATCACAATAACAACTCAAAATTTATCATTTGCAATAATACAACACATATATAATAAATAATAGCATAGCAAGAGTAGTTACTGCCGCTGGCTAATGTCAATATTATATCATAACAACAACAAAGATATGATATATTAAATACGGTATATAGTTAAATCGGCGGCATACTATATTCACATTACCAATCCAAGCAAAAACATCATTTAAATATAGTACAACACGGTAATACAACATACAACACACACAAACAGACAATATTATTATACAATAACAATTAGAATTAGGTGGTGATCGTTCACGGCGTCGATATCAAATACAACAGCAACAAATTAAATATGATACAACTACCAATAATAGGTATAGTTTGGGTAGCGGCTCTTGTTATGTCCAAAGAAGAGATAAATGAAAAGCAAAGGATTAGAAGGACTAACATTAGAATTGCAGAAGCAGAAGAGATACGATTAAGAAGATACAATCATACAGTATTGGATAAGATTGCAAAGCGCATTAAAAGGGAGAATGGACTTTCGTTTACTCCACAACTGTATCCACCCTCACCATATTATAAATCATTTCAAATAAAGAATGTAGTGCAAGATTATCCTGAACTCAAACCTCCACTTATACGAGTATTACGCCAATTATTTTTATCTGATATACAAAGTATTAATGGTCCATACGTCAGCATTGATTCTAAGAAGGGGAATGCTCATAGGCCAAATATCTTATTTCCCAGTGGATTGGTCCATTATTATGGAGCTCCCATTTTAGAAATGCCGTCGGAAGTGCCCGGATATGAATATAGAAGGGCTTATGCAAGGGGTACTGCTAGAGGCACTAAAGGTATTCCATTAACGTAAGTGTATGCAAATGTTTCAAGTGTTAATGTTCATTATATTATGTATATGTCTCACATTACATGTCTCACTTGTGTACAGACAACTAAAGAACAGGTTATTTGACACAGATATGCAGTTTCTTGCCGATGCTTTGCAAATCATTATAAAGGACCGCCATCCATATCTAATGAAAGATAATACAGTTGATATGAACACAAGAATGAACACTCTATCACCAGTCATATATGCATGTAAGGATCGCAACCCCAGGAAAGTAGAACAAATGCCATTACATAATGATGTTATATATGATAAAGTTGGCTCCGATTGGGTATACAATGAAAACAATTCACAAATGGAGAATACGGCAACCATTACCTTGTCTGTAGGTTCCATGCGTGAGCTTGTCTTTCAAGAGTGGAAGGTGGGAGCTACCAATCAACCCCGGACTCTCCTCAGAGACGTATTCAAACAAGAGAATGGAGATGTATTCTTTCTCCATCCACTCGACGAGAAACCAGAGTGCAAACACAGCACTTTGAGGAGGTATTTCACAAACTTTAAGCATGGTGGTGTCATGTTTGGTGATAAGATTGGTGAAATGAGCATTGCCTTATGCTTCCGAACAGCAGCTAGTAATAGCACACTTTTGTGTCATAAGGAGACTGGTTTTGCTCACACAACACAGCAACAGAAGGAGAAGTGTGTTGTAAGTGATGCTAAACTTGAAAATATTGAGACGGAATGGCCCGACTTCAGCTTCCAAGCCACACAAATGCATCTTCAGTGCTTATATCGTCTTCTTGAAATGCGTTATGGCTATAACTAAACTAGAAATGACACTTACTACTAACTTATATGTATATTATGTAATCTAAGAGTGATACATCTATCCATTCCTAGTGATTATATTCACAAATTAGATGCTGATCTTATGTGACAAATTGAGGACATTCAAAATGAACTGTGTAGGAATTAGTACAACTCCATGAAATGGCACTTACGGAGTTTTCACTAACAACACTCATTCATAAAAAATTACTAGCACCTCTAACAGGTTTCATAGTTCTCCAACAAGGATAGCTTGATTATATAAACTACGCTTTTCATTGAGCCTATCCTTAATAGTGCCGATCAACGCAATAATCTTCGTACTATCTTGTGTAGGTTTCTCTTTAGAGGGTGATTTAAGCTTGGCTAAAGATGTAGTAATACCAGCAGTCATATCAGCATTTATTATTGAGGGAGTAGGTTGATGATTGGTATTTGTTGCTTCATTATCAGTATTAGTAATTGCAATGCCTGTCGTTGATTGTTGATGTGATATAGGTGATTGATCATCTTCGGCAGCTTCAGGGGTGATGTTGTCAGTAGAAGAAGAGGAGGAGGTATTATCCCCCCCTTGTCGTCGAGATGATATAGAATGTGAAATTCTCTTCATATTACGGTTTTAGTATTGCAATATTGCATACATTCAAATAACTTCTTCTTCAATCTATATAATCAATTGCAATACAACATGTCCATTGAATAGTTATTGTAGAGAGGGGGCTCGACGTTGACAATAGAGCGGCCGCCATCAAGAGGAGGCTGCTTTGGGTGCGAGGGGCTGAGTGTTTAAGATCTTTTGTTCTAGGAACAGCTTAGAAAGGAATACCTATACTAAGATTGAAAAATACCCATACTAAGGTCTGTGCTTTGTTTGGGGTTTGTGTGTTGGTTTGTTGTGATGCCCTTTAGAATGCCCTTTGCCCTTCTGTTTCAATTATAACAAACTACTATCCTAGTACATTACAGCGTGGCTGCCGAGAGAGGAGGATACGGAGAGCCTAGATAGGCTTGCAGAATAGACTCATTAGTATTGTTATAGTATTGTTTGTTGGCAGTAGTGAAAGTATTGAAATGAAAGTAACTACACACAAAACTTATACTCTCATAATTTTTCACATAAATACCAACTTGATATCAATTTGTTAACAATACCGCGTGATACATTAGGGTTAGAACATGAGCAGCAATATCGGAGATAATAATGATAACCAGCTCTGTGGTGATGGCGGTGGCGGTAGTAGCCCCGAAGAAATGATGAGCAAAAAAGAGTGCACATCATGTGAGCAAAATAATGTCGATAACATTTCCGAGGGTATTAATAGTCTATCGATATTGCATAGTACGTCTACATGCGCCAATTGTGGTAAGGAGGGTAATAGTGATAATATGAATATATGTAACAAGTGTAAGGAGGTGAAATATTGCAATGCCGCCTGTAAAAAGAAGCACAGAACAAAACACAAAAAGGCATGTGAAAGACGAGTGGCTGAACTACACGACGAACAGTTATTCAAAGACCCTCCACCGCCTGAAGAGTGTCCAATCTGTTTACTAACAATGCCACATACAAGATTAACAATGTTCGAGACATGCTGTGGGAAGCGAATTTGTGATGGATGTGAATATGCAATGGCGATGAGTGAAGGGAAAGATTTATGTGCATTCTGTAGAACGCCAGAAGCAAAAACAGACAAGGAAACAATAAAAAGAGTTCAGAAACTGATGGATAAAGGCGATGGTGAGGCATTTAACTGTTTTGCGGGATATTATACTCTAGGTCAACATGGTTTATCACAAGATTATCGAAAGGCGAATGAGTTATTACTCAAGGCTGGGGAGCTTGGGTATTCAGATGCATACAACAACTTGGGCAACAACTATCTCTCTGGAAGGGGCGTAGAAATAGACAAGATGAAAGCTAAGTACTACTGGGAATTAGCTGCTATAAAGGGAAATGTTAACGCCAGGCATAATATTGGTACAGTAGAACGAAACGCAGGCAATTACGAACGAGCAATGAAGCACTACATTATTGCAGCTAAATCGGGGGGTAAGGAATCTTTACACAATGTTAAGTTAGCGTATATGGATAAAATTGTGACAAAAGATGAATACGCAAGTACTCTTCGAGCGCATCAACAGCGGTTAGATGAAATGAAGAGTGTTGCGAGGGATAGAGCTGCTGAAGTATACGGGCCTTAGTAGTAATACCTTTACTAATACATTATCAAAATGCTTTCCCCATTATCTCCCTATTTGCCCATATCCCATCTCCTTTGCTTTGTCTCGCATGACACTTGTCATTTCTTTTCGTCTCTCATGGTATGCCCGTAACGTACTTGCATATACATCTTTAGCAAGAAACCCATCCATAACCCCTCGCTCAACTTGATCCAATGAGATCTCATTTCCAGCCTTTGCAGATATGATGAAGTGTTTCAATGATCGATCATAATTGCAATCACTCTTCTCCAAACAACCGAGGTTATGCCTTGCACTTGTGTGACCATTCATAGCCGCAAGTTCCCAGTAATATCTAGCCTTCTTCTGGTCTATTTCTACACCATATCCCTGGTTATATGAATATCCTAGATTATAATATCCTCTTGCCCATCCAAGTTCTCCTGCCTTTAGATATAACTCATTAGCCTTTGCCCAATTTTGTCTCATGCCATGTTGACCTTTACTATAATAAACACCAAAAGTGAAAATTGCCACGGCATTTCCTTTATCCATTTGCTTCTTTTCTAATTTGAGCGTCTCCTTCAATGAAGATGTTGCTGGTTCCCTACAGAATGCACAAAGTTGTATCTTCCCTCTCTTAAAAGCTTCCTCATTCACACCATAAAGACAACCATTACATATAACTTTACCACAGCATGATTTGAATGTTGTTGCTTCAGCCTCGAATGGCATGGGCTGGAAACAAAGTGGACATTCGTCAGGTTCTACATCCTTGAATAACTGTTCTTCATGTAGTTCGGCCACACGTTTTTCACATGCCTTTTTGTGCTTCTTTCTGTGTTTCTTTTTACATGCTGCATTGCAATACGTCACTGCTTTACATTTGTTGCATATGTTTAGATTAGTACCTTGTTTGCCACATGCGGCACATGTTTGTTGTAGTACTTCTGATGTATCAATATCATTACTATCTGATATATCCACCTTATTAATGCCCTCCGTTACAGTATTGATGGCAGTATCAGTACTCATATTTTTTGTGTATATCTTGTGTACCTACTTTTCTTATTATTTTATACTCGTGCACAGCAAGTGATTGGATACCAACAAAGAAGACTAACAATACTACTACTTATTAACAACTCTAATAACGTCGTTTGTCTACAATCCCTGCTCCTTTATACCAAACAATAGCACAGACAATCTCATCTTTGTCCTCTTCACTCTGGTCCCCCCTTGCATTACAAGTGTAATATTTTTCCGTAATTTCTGATACGAATCACGCAATAACGTACTATCTCACACTTTTTAGTTTGTACTAATTTGTGGTGTGCCGCTTTCTCCTCCTATTAATACCCCTAAACCGACGATGCTGAATAAAGAGGAAGAGGTATGTTTATTATGTATTTATTGTTTAATATTGTGGCGTTGGTTGTATAAAATTCGGTGGCGGTGGCGAGTAGAAAAACACATACCCGCAATACTTTGAGTTTATTAGCATTGCTTTCTTGCAAACACGCCCCTCAACATCTACACCTTACTCCCTTACCCCTTTGTATACCTTTAATATTTCCCTATATCCACCATATTTAACAGCGTAAAAAAGGCTTCAAAAAGTCAATCGACGTCGATGAAGGAAGACGTCGTCGTGAGGAAACTACACTCCAAATTCGTAAAACTAAAAAGGATGTTCGATTAGCCAAGCGACGTCAAATGCCACCGGGAGGTGGTGCCGGTAGTTCGATGGATACTCCCGCCGCGTTAGCTGCCGCTAGTATGTTAGCTGCTGGTGGTGTTGCCCCGGGAGGTTATGGTAAGTTTGTTAGTTTTTATTGGGTTGTGGATTTTCTTGTGATTATTTTAGCAGTGTCTCATCAATATACACCCTTCCCTCTATCCCCCTCTACCCAATTTAACTAATTAACAATTTCACCTATTAAACTAATTCCCACTTGATATCAAAGGTGCCGTAGCCGGTGGTATGGACACATCAATGGGTGCCGCGGGTAACAAACTGGAAAATCTACCCCAAATGGTCCAAGGTGTAATGGGTAACGATCCATCAATTCAAACATCCTGCACCACCCAATTCCGTCGATTACTTTCCATTGAAAAGAATCCACCAATTCAACAAGTAATCGATTCAGGTGTCGTACCACGATTCGTTGAATTCCTATCACGTGAGGATAATCCAGCATTACAATTCGAGGCCGCGTGGGCATTAACGAATATTGCCAGTGGTACCAGTGATCATACCAAGGTTGTTATGGAGGTAGGTGCCGTACCCATCTTTGTTCGACTACTATCAAGTCCGAATGATGATGTACGTGAACAGGCCGTATGGGCATTGGGTAATATTGCCGGTGATTCCCCGCCCTGTCGTGATTTAGTATTGCAGGCTGGTGCTATGCAACCATTGTTACAACAGTTACATCAGGGTTCGAAGTTGAGTATGTTACGTAATGCAACGTGGACATTGTCGAACTTTTGTCGTGGTAAGCCCCAGCCGGATTTTAATCTCGTTAGGAGTTCATTATCCACGTTGAGTCAATTAATCTTTAGTCCAGATGAGGAGGTATTAACTGACTCATGTTGGGCATTAAGTTATTTAAGTGACGGGCCTAATGAGAAGATTCAGGCTGTCATCGAGGCAGGCGTATGTCGTCGGTTAGTGGAGTTGCTATTAAATCCAAGTCCAGCGGTGCAAACTCCCGCGTTACGTACAGTGGGGAATATTGTTACGGGAGATGATTTACAAACACAATTCATTATTAATAATAATGCCTTACCGTGTTTGTTGGCATTATTATCAAGTCCCAAGAAGGGTATTCGTAAAGAGGCATGTTGGACAATTTCCAACATTACCGCGGGTAACAAGGATCAAATTCAGGCGGTTATTGATAATAATATCATCCCCCCATTAATTCAATTATTAAGTAATGCCGAGTTTGATATTCGTAAGGAGGCTGCGTGGGCTATATCGAATGCTACTAGTGGTGGTAGTCCACAGCAGATTAAGTTTTTGGTACAACAGGGTTGTATCCGTCCGTTGTGTGATTTGTTGACTGTGAATGATGTTAAGATTGTTACCATTGCCTTGGAGGGGTTGGAGAATGTAAGTTTTATGTGTTTTTTGTTGTTGGTGTGGTTTTGTGGTTATTGCCTTGCACCCTTGCTCACACATTCCTACTCCCACGTCTACCCTCCATGCTCAACATTGCAAACAATAGATCCTCAAGGTTGGTGAAGATGACGCCCTTGCCACCGGTCATAATCAAATGAGCACATACGTCGCCGAGGCCGAGGGTCTTAACAAGATTGAAGAACTCCAGCAACATTCGAATAATGACATTTACGAAAAGTGTATCAAGATTCTTGAAACATTCTTCGGAGTGGATGAAGAGGAGGAGATGGCCAATATTGCCCCCGAAATGGCCGATGGTCAGTTTGCCTTCTCGGCTCCTACGGGTATGGATGATGGGAATAATGGTGGTGCTGCGTTTGACTTCTCGGGTTAGATCATTGTATTAGCCGGCTAGTGAATCGAATCAGTTGTGCTGTTTCACAGTTATTCGAGATTCTACAAAAGTCTGACATACATGTTAGGACTTTTGTACAGTCTCTCAAGATGCAGAGCTCCGGCAGAACATGAGTGTCAGTATTGGTGGATATATCATGACTTGCAAGCAGCATAGAAACAAGCTCTGGTCATGAAAACCGATGACAAACATCGTTTTTCATCACCACAGCAGTAAGGGTGTCGAGGTTCGGTCTCACGAGTTGAACCAGTACTTTATCCGTTTGCAATACCCAAATATAATGTGGCCTCGAGATGTGAATGAGATTCACATTCACAACTTTCGAGCCCACACTGTATGTGTTGCTTTTGAGAGGTAAGGATGCTCTAAGATAGTAAAGTAAATCAAAATTAAAGAGTATGTCGAGTCAAGTATTGTTATTTAAGTTAATTCCATCAACTCATCACTGAAACAATCATGATACATATCCAATAACTTCTCGCTATCCTCACATGTACCTTTCGGTCTGACTTTATTCCTTGTACCATTTGAACCCGGTAATCTAGGGATATTATACACACCACTCAGCTTATCCAATACGCTATCCAACTCTCTGTGATGATATAACAAGAATATGTGATGCTCATTCCTATCATTCATCCGCTGCACTACCTCCTCCTTGAATC
>Ga0214478_100473_pt1 | contig 23626 bp, 15 predicted proteins | sample M1_20Mar14CPVII9_2_FD_178001 | JGI IMG/M metagenome (GOLD analysis project Ga0214478, IMG submission 178001) | Marine eukaryotic communities from Monterey Bay, California, United States - M1_20Mar14CPVII9sort6BwellD7 | ecosystem: Environmental > Aquatic > Marine > Unclassified | place: USA...
ACGATCAATCCAGCAGATGAAAATAATCAACTCAATACAACACAACAAACATCATTAGCTACCACACAACAAACTAGTAGTAAAGATCAATCAAACCCTAATGATAAATCAAATATAATATTAAATGATGATGAATATTATATTAAAAAGTATGAGATGTTATTAAGTGGTACTGGCACTGATGTTGAGGATATATTTAATGATGTTTTGAGTGGTAATAGTCAGAGTGATACTAGTGAGAGTCAGAGGGATAATCAACAACATCAACAAGTTGTAAATGGAACATTAAACTTTTCCATGGAGACATTATCTACATTGTTAAATCGTATTGATAATCTATACTACAACAACACAGCAAACAACTCCAACACAACAACTGAACGATCACCACCATCACAATTTTTATTATCAAAATTAACACAGGCCTCTCAATCTGTAGATCATTTAATGGATATATTAGATGAATGGCATGCCTTACTTGAGGGTAAAGGACATGGTTATCCATGTAATCCAATGTTGCCGCCATTGCCATGTAGTATTGATGGCGAATCATCCTTTGGTGTATATCTTCGAAAGTTATGCTTGGGTATGGAAGAGATACCATTCGAGGCCTTGTCTAGATTATGGGATGCATTGCGTAAGTTTGTTAAGGATGAAGAACAAATGTCGTCGAACAAGACGTTGAAAAAGAGAGACGATGAGGAAATGAAGAACGATGATGAGTACATTGGTAGCAGTGGATACTCTAACACGGCAGATTGGTTACCCTCGTCACCACAGATTGAACGGATTGTAAGGAATACATGTCTCAAGTATAACCTTGATTCAAGAATGTTTTTACAGAATATCCATGAGGGTAGTGGTAGCAATGGTCCTTCGCTATCAGGCTCGTCGTCATCGGGGAAACAGCAGCAGCAACAACAATTACACAATCTACTATCCACACATCCCGAATGTCCCTCGCTACACTTCTTACTCTACCTAACATCACTTGCCAATGGGCATCGTTCACAAGCAATAGAAAGCTTGCATCGTTACTTTGATTATGCCATGATACATGAACGTAAAGAACGTGCCGAGCGTGCACTAATGATTCAAGTATCCGGCGGTGCCGAGGGTAGCGCCGCTTCGGCAACTACTGCCAATCGAGGGATGATGGGTACCATGGCAAGTGGTATGGGAGGAATAACAGGCGGAATGACTGGCGGTATAATCAATGGTACTATCCAAACTACAACACAGCAGCAACAGCAACAACGACCTGGAGGAGCAAATGCGGGAGGAGCAAATTCTGGAACACCTCAAACGATTTACAAGGAATCAAATGTCATGCAATATGCGGCCATCTTATTAGCACAGACGTATTACAGATTTGGATATACAAGGTTATCATTACAGGCCACTGAAGAAGCTATTCGTGTGGCTCAGCAGTCAGGTGATGGAGAGTGTGTATGCTTTGCTAATGGTTGGTTAGCAGTAGTTAGTTCGAGTTTGGGAAGCGGTGGCATTAGGTCTAGTGACGGTGGTGATGGTATTATTAGTAATAGCGGAGGAGCTTCGGGAAGTATATTTGCAAGTGTGGGTGGATTGGATTGTACTTTAGGGAGCGACATCGGTAATTATCGTCCACTTGCCCCCGCATCTCAAACTTCAGGTATTGGCGGTAATAATGTACTAAACAATTCTAGTGAGGAAGAGGCAATGCTACAGCGATGTCAGGAAAGTGCCTCTCAACGAGGCATGTCATCATTAGCAGCAGGAGCATCGTTGGAGTTGGCACGAAGATTAGCCTATCAACGACAAGGACAGACTGACACGCCAGATGACAACACTGATGAAGGCAGAGGCTCCTCGTCACTAGCATGGAATAGCATTCAAAGTGCAGGTCGGACGCGAAATGTTGCGACTACTGCAAGTCAAGGTCGTGGCGGTAGTCATGGGGGAACATCGTTAGCCGTGTCCGGTAGCTCATCTGGTCAGGCATCAACAGATATTTACAACATGTCACATACAGAGGCGACAAGCATCCACGGCAGACAAAATGTTGCAGTAGCAGGCCTATGGGAATCTACCGGTCACATGTCCTTGGCATCGCTATCATCTTGTGCAGCTTTGTATGGAAATGGAAATGGTGGAGATTTGAACGGCTCCAGTGAAGGAGGTGGCAATGAATTAGATTTCTTGGCAATGAATCGAGTATTAACTTCATTTACAAATGGTCCTGGGTTAGACGTTTGGAGTGGCAGTGAAAGAGAGAAGACGGTAAACCAACAACATGGGTCAACATATGCATCAGTTCTAAATCATCTTGTGTCCCTTTCGGATGATAACTCCGAGCGTACTTTGGTGGCATCGTCAACCCTACACGAATGGTCAGTACGATCATATGATCTATCACTTGCACAAGGCCTCAACACCTTGCTATCTAATCATGCTGCTTTCCCGTCGTCTTCGGCATCGGGCGGAGCATTACCGGCAGTCGAGGCAACACTTGTTTTCCTCGCCCAATCAACTCATTTGTTTTGTCAACGAGGAGAGTATGACAAGGCCAAGGTAGCTTCGCGCCGTGCTTGCTGGTTGACAAATAGACACGGCTTGTTGTACCATTTAGGGTGGAACTTACTCCAACTTAGTTTGATTAACTTGGAATCATCGCCAGCTAATGCACCAGAACGTGCTTTGTCACCACTGATGGAATGCCTTGATCTGGCGAAACGGTATGCAATGGATCCTCTTCGAGCTGTGGCTTTGGCAACTCTAGCCAAAGTACTATTATGTATGGGAGGTAAACGATATGGAAAGGCTCGAGCTTTTTTGAAAGCTGCAATGCCATTGATAATGCAGCATGGTCATATTTGGTTTCAGGGCGAGGCACACTTGACACTGGCAAAGTGTACAATGGCTGAGATTAGTACAAATGGTAAAATGAACGACAATGTGGAGCTACATAAAATGGCAGTGGCTGAGCTAAAAAAGGCAGAGTCTTACTTTGAGCAAATCGAGGATGTTCAAAGGTTACGACAAGTATATTATCTTTTGGCTCGAATGTACAACTCGATACCTAATGCAGAGAAAGATCGAGATAGTGCTGCCAAGATGTTTTCTCGATTGTCAATTGCAAAGAATAAGCGTGAAGGCAACTCGGTGATGGAAACTTCTTCTAATGGAGATCAGTGGTCAGTACTACAAGGAGTGCTCATAACTGACTCAAAGGAGATGAGACAATGTGTATCCATAAGGGAGCAGAGATGAAATACTAACTAGTATTCAGGAGACACTGTATTACTAGACACTGTATTGCAATTGATATCTAAATTGATTCATAGCTTTGTGAAATTTTATGTACTTATGAAAGTAACTAAATGGGCTGGTATTGACTGAATCCCTTTGGATTGCTCGTGTTATATACATTTGATATCTTGACTCTTCTTCATGTCTCGAGTTCATCATGATTTTGTTGCCGCTCCGCGATGAATTCATCGATTGAAAAAAGATGATCAGTGTTATAGTTCATGGTGTCGGTAATGAATGTCTTTATATCAAGCCGGGAAAGAAATAGCTTGAATGGTGGCTCTTCATCGTAGTTAGGAATGTCAGTTGGATTTCCATCGTTCTCATATGCGGCGAGGGCAGTGTAGATTGTTGTAAACATAGTCTTCATTCCGATTTCAGCGAAACCCGATCTACCTTCTTCTGGATATTCTGTAATCCAGCCATTTGCAACCTCGACTTGATGACCGAACAATAGAATCAAGTAATCGGTGAGAAACTTTAATTCGGGCTGATACGGATTATTTGGATTTGGACTTTGAGGGTCAAAAACTTCCATGAAGTAGGTGTCTGTTACCATAGCTAAAGGAATACTCTCGTCTTCATCTCTCTTGTTCCACAGCCTTTCGTAATCCTTTGTATAACCAATACTCAATACCTTGTATGTTGCTGGGTCAAGTCGTGCAATAATGGCACTAATTTTATGCCTATCACCCATGATCTCTTTCGATTCTTCAACCAACAACTCACATACCGAATTCAACTTGAATTGGGTAAAAGGATCATCCTTTATAAATCCAGTACTTTCGTTGAAAAGCTCCACACTCCAGGGAACAATCAACACACCCTTTTTCTTGAGAATACTGAGAATCCTCATCCCGATCTTCACAACCTTTTTGCTGATCGGATTCATAACATCTGGCATGTTGAGGTTGTAAGCTACTTTATTGATCAGACCAATCCCCCAAACGTCAGGGTTACAAAATTGTGTATCCCCTGTGAAAGGAAATTAACATGTCAGGTTACAGTTATATGAGTAAAAGTATACATAAACAGCCAAAGTATATCAACTACTCACATCTCCAACGCTCGTAAATGTTGAATGGATCATCTTGTTTCGAGAACATCATCTCCTTCTTCTCCTTATATGACAACTTTGATTCGGGATTGTTCTCAATCTCGTCGTCAACATTCATAATCTCATTGAACATTTCTTCGAACATGTTATTCTCACCATTCATTGCATCAATTAATGTCTTCCTAACTTCATCTATCACTTCTGTATCAGTATCATTCGGCCATAGATTGAAATACTTTTCAAGATCGGATTCAATTTCTTCATCTGTCATGTAGTCAGCGCCACTTGCTGCTGCATCCATGAGCATTTTCATTACCTCGTCCATCTCGTCCTTATCGGTATCATCATCGTTTGTATCAATAGCAGTGGCGTATGATTGTGATGATACAAATATGAGAAAGATACCAGTAGCAAGTAGAGAAGCGGCGGCACTACGATGCATCATATTGAATTATACCTGTATTGTTGCAGTAGCGGTCAGCTGATGTCACTGATGTGTCGTTAGTAATAGATTTATTGTGGATGTATTACGATACAAAGGTTAGATAATGGTATCGTATTGTTGTAGGGTATCTTTTGCAAAGAAACCGTGCGATTTAGTCCAGACAGTAAACCACTTAATATAATATAGCCATGTAATAGATGTAGGTGTGCCATGGGCGTAGAATAGAGACGCGGAGAGGTATTATAGGTTGACAAGAAATTCATGTGACATTTACAAGAAAGCCCTCCAACGGCAACACAAGAGTGAACACAGTAACTCCCTCTCAAACCTCAACTCCACAAACCTCTTGATCAACCTCTTCAATTATTCTTTATCAACCATAGTCATCAGGGGATCCTTGAGTATCGTACCTGTGGCGAGTGGTGAGGGAGAGTCACGGGTGTGTATCAGTGTATCAATCCTTAGAGCGGATTTACAATCCCCACTCAACAAGAGACAAAAAATAACATAAAAACTAAAACTAATATACCACACTAAACAATAACTATGTTACGAGGTATCACAAGTCCATCGATAATAAGAAGTGAGCTAGAAGCCTGTCAAGCAGAGCGGGATTTCTTTAAAGAGAAATACATGGAGAATACTGCAATTATTGAACAACTCAACAGCAAGTTGAAAGACTCCCAGCGTATTATTGATAAGCTGCGTAGTCAAATATTAGACTTGGAATTGGAAAAGTCAAGACTTACAGGTGCTAATAGTGACGCAGGCGGTGATAGCAGCAAGGATACATCAATTATATGTACATCGAGTGAAGATGTAGTTGAGGACAAAAATACTATTAGCGTTGAGGAAGATAAATTGAATACAGCAGTTGATAGTGATGACAATTGCAATAATACTCCCATTAAAAGTAGTGTACAAGAGGCAGTCGTGTTGGATAATGTGGGTGACTCGTCGGTAGATGTAGGCGGCACCGCACATACGGATAAATGTATAGAAGAGGATAAAGGGGAGATGGAAAAAGATGTGGACAATAAAGATGATGCTGAAGACGAAGAAGATGATGACGACATTGACAAAATTAGAGCAAATGCAGAACGTATGTTATTGTGGGCAAATTATCAAACATCCAAAAGATCGAATTCAACTCCGAAATTTGATAACGAAGATGATGATGAAAGTAAATCACAAACAAGTACAAAGATGGGGAATAAAATTCCAGTAAGACGAGTGCTATCCACTCCTATACATCATACAATGGAAGATAAGAGACAAAGTTCATTAAGCGATGATGATGAATCTACATTAGGGTCAAGACATCAACCATCAGTCGGGTCTGAATCAAAGATTGGTAGTGGAAGAAAGTTGTTCAATAGAATAGCAGACATGATAGATGGATCTCCTTCAGATAGTGAATCAGAAGATGATGATAGTGATGAAGAGTCGGCAGATAGTAGCTTTGCTGATGATCGAGAGGAGGTACTAATGTACAATAGTGAGATGTAGGTTCTTCAAAACTTACCACGGAACAAATGAAGTGCAAACTAGCTATAAAACTCTTTGCTAATAGAACTAATTATCATGCTATATCATATGTATACGTCAGTGTCTATTACGATGTGTAACGTAGGACATAACTGTTACCCAAACTACATCCAATACATTTACTGCAAGCACTCTTAGTTTCATCGGTAGAAAGTGGAACGATAGCAATTGAATAGGTGCTAAGCCCATTACAGAAGTGCGCATTGATACCTTGACAGCAGGTATAAAATCATACCTCAATTCATTCGGTATTCCACTGGCTCTACCTTCCATTACTCCAGTTGTTATCATGAGAAGAGATATGTAACCAAATATCATTACAAAGTTATCAAATAAGACATGTGCGGTGACTGCTAGTAATCTTTTTCTTGAAGAAGATGACTTCTCCTTATCACTTTGACTGGTAGTACCACCTTCTTCTTTGTCATGCGTTGGTAAAATCCATTCATACAATTCATAAACGTAATGGAGCAATGGCCCAGTGAACATCAAACCATCAAAGAACATGGCCATCATTCTTCTTTTATCTAATTTGGTTGATATCATTGGATTCATGTAATGTCCTATCTTTTGTGCAAATAAATCGCTTATTAATGCAAGTATTGCAGCGCTCAGAAATTTTGTTTGCAATTCATGTGTTTGAAGCTTATTCATATACCAAGACGTTATTGTTTGTGGTGATAGTATAAACCTTTGTTGTTTGGTGTCATCATCATTATCATCTATCGTTGTATCGTCTATTGAAGCACCACATCGTATATCTGAGTAACTACTACTGCACTGAGGATGTTGTTGGGTAACTTTACTACTAGAAGAAGCAAGTGCAAATGCATTTATATCGACAGAAAGTATTATACATGTTGTTATTATCAGACATATAAATGTATGAGATTGCATAATTTCGTAGGTATGTTGTACCTATATACATATAAGTGATGTTGTAGCCTTCAGTTCCGCAGATTGGAAACAAAATCCAAACAACTAGAATACAAAGGACTGAACAATGTGTTAGATACAAGAGCCGATGATTGAGAGGATAGCCGCTGAACTATGGTACGAGATGCTTGCTGTTGCTGCTTGAGGCGCTGCATGGGCATAATAATGGGAGTCCTTAGGATACCGTCTAGAGAATGGGTAAGGTATCCTCGGGGAGAAGTACCCCTTTTACAGGTCCAACCATTCTTTTGCAAATTGGCATATTGTACTTCTATTCTACTCTAGTGTCATATCTATATATCACCATAGCAACAACAACAATGGGTAAGAGTAAGCCATCAAAATCAAAAGGGGGTAATTCTCTACCCAAGAAGGCAAAATCCAAATCAACTTCATCGATCTCCAAACATTCTTTAAAGAGTAAACCAATATTAATGTCAGTTCCTACTAAGGACAACAAACCTGCTACTGCTACTACTAGTGATAATGCAAGTATCAGCACTGCAGTATCATCAGCATCAAATATAATTAAAACACCTCATACAACAAAGCATGAGCAAATGGGATACGCTATATTATCCTACCTAACATCTATCAATAATGGTACTGCATATACTGCAAGTATAACTGCACTAAAGGAAGATTTGATGGTGTTATATGGTAAACAAAAGAAAAATGATACCGATAGTGTTGGGATGTGCTATGTATTAAAATTGGTAGAAAGTGAGGTTAAAAAGAGTGATGTTGTTCAGAAGAAAGTTGATGTATCCTCTTCCTCTTCCAGTAGTAGTAGTTCATCCTCTAGTTCAAGTTCTGATTCAAGTAGTGACGAAGATGAAAAGCTAAAGGATAAAAAAGTTATTGCAACTAAAAAGAAGGTCTTGGTACCAGCAAAGAAGAAGGAGGATAGTATCAGCAGTAGCAGTTCAAGTTCAGATAGCGAGAGTGAGGATGAAAAGTCAAAGGATGAAAAGGTTGTTGCAAAGAAGAAGGTTGTTGAGAAGAAGAAAGATGATAGTAGCAGTAGTGACAGCAGCAGCAGTAGCAGTAGCTCGGATAGCAGTGACAGCGAAGATGAAACAAAGAAGAAGCCTGCATCAGCATCAAAGACAACCGAGACAAAGGTTGATGCAAAGAAGAAGATAGATTCGTCCTCTGATAGTAGCAGTTCAGACAGTAATAGTGATTCGGACAGTAGTGATAGTGAAGATGAAGAAAAGAAGAAAGAATCCACACCAAAGAAGAGTAATGTATCCAAAGGTCAACAGCAGAAGGAAAGCCCAAAGATATCTGAATCATCATCTTCATCGTCCGATAGCAGCAGTAGCAGTGAAAGTGAACAAGTAGAACCACCTAGTAAGAAAGCCAAGATTGTACTTTCTACTAAGAAGAGTGGCACTGAGAGTAACTCTACTACCAAGAAGAAGGAGACAAATGATGACGATTCAGATGTTAGTGTAAGTGACGTGAGTGATGTTGAAGTTAGTGATGTATCATCGGTAGATTCATCTGATGATTCTAGTGATGACGAAGAGGATGATGAGGTAGAAGAAAAAAAGGTCAGTGATAAGAAAAAGAAGAAGAAGGTAGAGTCGTCATCATCATCATCTAGCTCATCGAGTGATAGTGACAGCAGTAGTGATAGTGATAGCAGCAGTGACTCTTCTGACTCGGAAAATGAGGCAAATCATCGTGAGGCTAAACGTAAAGCAGCAGCCGAGAAGGCAAAGTTGGCAGCCGAGAAGGCAAAGTTGGCAGCCGCTGCAGCTGCTAATTGGACACCTACGCCACCGTCCAAGAAGAAGAACAAGACAGTCGACATTACAACCAAGGCAGGTACAGATGGAGCACAAGCACAAAGCTCCGGAACACCGTTTAAACGTGTCGATGATTCCTATTGGGGTGAAGTGGCAACGAAACAAGGAGGTGCTATTGCCGATAATAGTTATGAGGGAGCATTCGGCTCAACTGGCTTTGGTACGAAGGCATCTGAAAAGTTATTAACCGTTCGGGGTAAAGACTTTTGTAGAGAGAAGAATAAGAGGAAGAGGACATTCAATGGTTTCTCAAAGAGTGCAGGCGGAGCGATTACATTGAATAGTTTTAGTACCAAGTATCAATATTCAGATGATGAATGAGAAGATAGAGTGATCGGGGCGTCGGATGAGCATATGATATGTTCAAAGTATACTTAAATATAGATCAGTTTTAGAGACTATATTATCTATTTTACAAATACAGTACAATTGATAATGAATCACAAGCAAACATGCAGTCAATACAAGTACATTTCTAAGGTCTTCAGACGTTTTGATATCCTGATCGATGTGAGCTTCGACGCCCTCCAATCAAACTTGCAGCACATAGGACTAATAGAATGCCCACACGGATCCATAATGTAGATGATTTGTTCAACCCCATCCAACTGCTCATATACTTTTGAACACTAGAGAACATCCAAACTGCAATCAATGACATGATCATGATGCTAATAGTAACTAGCTCGTGACCAGTGTTATCATCGTACAGGACACAGTATGCAATAGCAAGGATAAACTCAAGAATGGTAACGGCACAAAGCTTCCACATCCAATAAGCAATCTCTGTCATCTCACCGTCGTCAGCTATCATCTTGTTGGGATCGACAAAGTCGGTCAAAGCCACAAGTTTGATAACTGATAGAAGAAGAGAGACAGTAGTAACTCAAGTTAGTGCAAACAAATTGCAACAAAGATAATCAAATGAATGCATGCATTCATAAGATGAAACAATACTAACACGAACTTGCCTGATATAACTAAGAAGAAGATGAGTAAAGTTTTGCAGTTGATTCCCAAGTCTTCATTGATTGGATTCTTCTGTTCCCATTGAACATCAGTCTTTGATACGCGAACCCAAAGTACAAAGACTAATAACATCATTGTAAGCATATCCCCCTTGTGCATCCATGATCGTTCGATACCTCCGTAAGACGCATTCCCCGTGAAGACAACGGCCACAAGAAGGGCTACAGCACCGTTGAGAGCTGCATTCGATAGTCTTGTGATCTTACTAACAGATTCCTTGTTGTGATATGTAAGCACAGTGAAGATAACGCCAACATAGATAAATGATAGTGCAATCATAGTTTCGAATACTCTTTCCGAATCGGAGCAATAATCTGTTGATGAGAGGAGTTTGCATGAATCTAGGAGGTACATCACAAGACCGGCCACAATGTGAATAAATGCAAATATATATAACTGCCAAGGACAGTCGGTGTCAAAGTCAATAATGCCGCCGCCCATCGTATATTATAGTTTAATGATGTAAAGATATTATGACTTTTTTGTCTTCCTTCCTAGGTTGGTAATATTTGTTTGTTTTGTATATCTCTTGAGTAGAGTTTTTATGAGCGTTGTAACGAGAGATTAGCATCACAACTCATGGCTTCTGGTGTCATGGTTCTTGCATGTGATGTGCTTGCAGTTCTTATATGCCATCGTGTCAATTATCGAACATGCAAAAATGCATTGCAAGTCGTCGGTATCTTTTTTTGTCATGAGATCAACCTCATTCCAGTCTATGTATCTTTGAAGTCTATGATATAATCATCCAACCGCACGACAATGATACTCAAGAATATGATAGTATTGCAATGCCTTCTTGCGCAACAAGTGAGAGGATTTAGTGTCGGCGGTGGTATAGTTAAATCTTTTCAATATCGGACAAAGATATTGCTTGATGGATCGTATGGATTATATCCTACTCAAACATCATGTAGACCATCACAACAATTGTTCTCCACGACAACATCTAATAATGAAGAAAAAAGAGCCATACCCATCACAATATTGAGTGGATTCTTGGGCAGGTTAGTATCAATATGTGATGTGCAATTTTGTGCATTTGATGTGCACTAAAACTAATGTTAATTATTTCTGATCTCATTACATGCATCTTATCTTACTATACTATAATATATCATATTATAACATCTATCATTATATCATAATATCAACAGTGGCAAAACAACTTTACTACAGCATATGTTAAACAATAATGAGGGGAAGAAAATTGCAGTAGTTGTCAATGATGTTGCAAGTGTTAATATTGATTCAAAGCTTGTTAGAGGTCAAACAGTATCGCAAGAATCTGATGGAGTGGATGTAGAAATGAACAGTAACGAAGAAGCACCATCACTACCCGCGGGTATAGTTGAGCTTCAAAATGGATGTGCTTGTTGTTCAATATCAGGTGAACTACTAAGCTCAGTGTCAGAACTAATGACATTATCAGATATGAGACAAGAAGATGAAAGATTTGATCATATTGTAATAGAAATGTCTGGCGTTGCGGAACCGCGAGCCGTTAGAAATATCTTTCAAGAAGCAATGATGTATGATATGCCACTATTAGAGCGTGTGAACTTGGATACACTTGTGACAGTTGTGGATTGCAGTACATATCTTGACTATTTAAAATCTTCAAAGTTGGCAAACATGAAAGAAGCTCCAGAATTATTTAGAGATGGTGATGACAAGAATACTGGTGAAGATTGGATGAGGGGTGTTCCATCGAGTTTAGTTGATGTATTGACTAATGACGAATCGGGATATGAAGGAGGTGTATCAGACCTATTAGTTGAGCAAACGGAAGTTGCTGACTTGGTTCTATTGAACAAAGTAGATATACTCGAAGGAGACTTAAAAGAGATGAAACAAATTGTCAGTGCGCTGAATCCTCGGGCAAATATTATATCAACATCATTTGGAAAGGCTAATCTTGATGGTATCTTGGGCATTACTAACGGAGAAGGCGTTGCGATAGATGGAGTAGTGGATGATCATAAGGAGTTTGTCAATGCAGCTGAATCACATACACACGATCATTCACACAATGCACATCATGATAAGTCAGATGACTCTGCAGAAGACTGCAAAGATCCAACATGCACAGATACATCACACAGTCATTCGCATAGCCATTCATCTGAAACTTCAGAAGACTCTTGTGCAGACCCAACATGCACAGATACATCGCATAGCCATTCACATAGTCATTCTTCAGAACAAGCAGCAGATTGCACAGACCCAACATGTACCGATTCATCGCATAGTCACTCACACAGCCATTCTTCTGATACTTCAAAAGACTCTTGTTCAGATCCTGACTGTACAGATACATCGCATAGTCACTCACACAGTCATTCTTCTGAAACCCCAACACATGCCAATATAGGATCATTTGTTTATCGTGCACGTCGACCTTTTCATCCTAGAAGATTGCTATCTATCCTTCAGAAACTTCCGGTAGTTAGGGGCGTTCCAACAGGACAAATGGCAGATGATGAGAAAGATGAAGCTAGCACAAAAGCATTCAAAAACGTACTTCGGAGTAAGGGATTTGCATGGGTAGCAGACTCGAATGTGAAAGCGTTGTACTGGAGTCATGCAGGAAGTTCATTTGAAATGCAATGCTTGGGAAGATGGTGGACTACGCTCCCTCAAAGTCAATGGCCAGAAGAAGCGAAAGACTCCATACTGGCAGACTTTGACTCTATTGACCATGATGAGTCGAATGCTTCAACTACTAGCGAGACGGTTGGAGATCGTCGGCAAGAAATTGTATTTATAGGCCCAGGAGTTGGAGACGCACAAACTATCTTAGGAGAAAAGCTTGATGCTTGTTTATTGACGGATGCAGAATGGGATGTTTATCGCGCAAATAGAGATGATGAGGCATCACTGGCCTGTTTTGATAATCCTTTGCAGACACGAATGTTAACATACTAAACTGCAAGTTAGTATAGATTATGTCTATTCAATACCACCGTCTGAATGGACTATACTTATGTACGAGTAGGTTTTCCAACGTGCCAACAATAGACAGGGGGCATTGAGAGAAGACAGACGTACCCGACTGGACTCTCTTAACTTTGATTGGAACCCACCATCGGGTCCTATAGGCCATCGTACTACTAATCATTATATGAAGTCATCCATGACCATTGGCTAAGTCTTTTGCTCTTTCGATTTCTTCTTTTTCTCTGTGGGTTTACTTTTGATCCTTTGAAAACTGAACCACGCCAAAGCGGCCTGTTTATAGAGAAGGAGGAGAGATGAAAGTAACTTTTATTAATACATGTGATTTGCAAAGGCAATCAAAATGATGAAGGCATACCATTAGTCATCCATTCTTCGTCAAGTCCTTTTGCTCTGTCTACCTGTTCTTTGGCCATTCCACAGCCTACTTCAGCCTTTAAAGTCCTCAGACTGCATACAGGGCATGGAAAATAGCAGCCAATCACATCTTGAAAAGGTGCTGAATAATCCCAGTATCGATCCCCGAGTAACCGGCGATAGTTGGCATCACCCTTTACAAATGCTAAATTGCATCTGCTCTTCATTTCTGATCTTAGAGGCTCTGGCATTTCCCACATGGCACTCGGCTGAACCCAAAAGTTATCTTCATGACAGACCCAAGATCCCTCTTTTAAATACCTTTGCCATCGAATTCCTGCCTCGTGTGCATTTGGAAACATCTCTTTATCTAGAGAAGCATAATGTTCTACAGTCTCGAGCAAATCCTTCTCTAATGCATCACTGACAAATGTTGGATGACTTTTTAACTGAAATGTGACCACTTGTGCGACTCCACTTGCAACTAAATGGTCTGCTAATGCCAAGTCAGTAACTAATTCGAAGCCAGCGTTATCGATAATTATATCAATTTGACCGTCTCCCCGTTCTCTCAACGTTTCACAGTATTCTGTTAACTTGTCTGTATCATCGTGCAACAGGTTTTCGTCAGCCGCATGTAAGATGTTGGCAAATACATCCATACTAGAATTCTCAGCATCAGCTGGCCAGATACTGAGATCCATCTTATTGCCCCATAATGCAAAAGCTGCCGCTAATGCAACACCTTCTCTTGTCTTCGGTAGCTTGGTAATCTTTTCCAACATATTATCTGCAGAGTTGACACTGGAATCTAAACCTGCTCTTTTGGCCACGAGAAATGGATCCCATAGATATGTATCCTTATTGGTCTTATCATAATATCCAATAGCTTCAATGAAACGGCGGTAGGCATAAAACTCTGTAACTAACCAAGGAGCACTGAGCCACGTATCTCCATTATCGATGTAAGGCTTTAATATCTCTTTCCACTCACGTTCCTCTCTATCAACAACAGAGGCAGGTCTGCCATCAGTACTTTTATCAAATTTCAAGTTGCGTAACTTTGTAGTTGATGCATTATCCAATTCTAATCTTAATTCATTAAACTGTTTTAATGCTTTTGCAAATTGCGGTGTATTTAATATGTCCTCATTCTCTTCATATGTACGTTGTAATATTTCTTTATTTAGACGTCGACTCATTGTATCATATGCCCATGTTCCTGGAGTAGTTGATAACAAAGGATTGGGTATTGGAAGGTTTGGTAAAGGATTAGTTTGGTCTGTGTTACTATTTGTTGTTGATTTATCAGTAGAAGTAGAAGAACTCATACTGACGATTGTATTGAAAGATACTTGTGATTGTGGGGTAATAAATGCGGTGGCTGATTTAAATGCCAATACTACTACTAATAGTATACTATAACTATACATTATAAGCAATAAGAGTTATCTATCACCTGTTACCAACCTCTCCTACTTCTCTTCCCTCGACCTCGACAGTACTTCATACTCTCGGCATATGTATTATCCTAGCCACAGAGTAGGCTTGTGGGTTTAGTGCGCGCGAGCGCACGCGCACATTTGGCTCGATCTCGAGCAGGGTTTTGTACCCGAGTGCTTACCCACGGGTAAATACCCGTCAAATCGGGTCGGGTAATGGGTAATTACCCGTAACCATTACCCAACCAACGTAGGAATTAGTACAGTTACCCTTACCCAATACCCGATGACCTGTAATGGGTATACCCAAGGCCTAAATTTTATGAAAATGTCCCTTAATCAGCCCATTTTCAGCTTTATTTTCGACAATTTGCACTGGAAATTTTCATTTCAGAGAAAATTTTGGCGGTACAACCTCTATTTATACGAATTCCTCAGTAGAAATCATTACCCAATACCCAACCCGATACCCATTGTTTTTGACCAATGGGTAACGGGTAAGTACCCGGCACCCAACCAGTGCAAAATCTGAAGTCGGTTATACCCATTACCTAACTAACCATCGACTTTTGCACTCGGGTACAAAACCCTGATCTCGAGCGCCACAAAGTACCCGAATATAGGGCATAAATGACGTAAATATGGCCATATTTGGGTATAAATACCCGTATTTGTACCCAAATATGTGGATATGTGCGGCGCACGTGATCAGTGCGCACGAAAGCCTCTCAAAATGCGCCCTAAACCCACAAGCTTAAGGCTGTGATTTTGTTTCACCGGAACGGAATAGAGGAATAGGAATTTTTTCGGTATCTTTTTGAAATATTCTGTTCCAGAGTCCAGAGGCGATGATTTTGTTCCACATGAGTTTGAAATTGGGTTGGAATAATGAAGAATTCTATTTCAATGACTTTCTTATCTAACGCGAGAAAGGCTTATCTAATTGGAAAATAAGATACCAAAAGATACCAATTACCAGAAACTTAATAAGTATTTGGTCATGGTACGACATACGACCTAGCTAAATTAGTCAATTCATTTTGTATGTAAAAAAGCTTAGCGAAATCCGTACTTTACACAATTTATTTAGACCGGTAGACACTTGAGTAACAATTTTTAGTGAATGGAGTGATCTTTTGGCAAATTGCCAAAAGGTCACTGCATTTTAGATGAAGCGATTTGGTTGAGTTTTGAAGGAGAAATAAATTGTGTAAAATTTGACCGTTTTGCCAACTTTATTCCCACTTTAATATGACCCTAATTGAAACTCATGTGCCGAAATAGAATAGACCGGTGTAACATACAAAATCAACAAATTGTGACTAATTTTGGAGAACCAACATCCTATCTAAATCCATCAACTTTCTCTTCTCTCTAGACTGCTAGAAGTAATGCGTTGCCTACTAGGATGCATTATATCTTACCAAGGCGGCCACGTAAGTTACCTCCGTCCATTGTTTACAAGACTATATATCCTGGTGTTGTTGGCTGGTCATTGGCATGTTGTTGGGGTCCAACCACGTGGTTCTAACACGTCTCTTCTAGACGACCACATCATGTGCACATCATCCTCATCCTCTCATTATTTTTTGGTATATACCAATTGCAAACTCATCCACCACTACAACAATCGTCATCCATCATGTTAGTTAGCAATCATCTTCGTATCATGTTTAATGGTATTCGTCCTATTGGGGTCACTGCCGAAGGAGGTGGTAGGCAACGTCGTCCAACTGCAATTGCAAATCGATATGCACCAGCTCCAGCCGACATGCCTCCCCTCCCTCGAACTGAGGAAACTCCTGTTGCTACTGTTGGTGCTACTGCTGCGGTTACTGCCTCTGCCCCCGCCGCCGATTCTCCTCTTTCACCTGGAACTGCTAATCCAAATGCAGCATCTGGGGAGGGTGATGATGATAATTCTCCCTTGGCACCAAATCACCTACCCTTTAATGGAGGCACGGACTATGATACAGTTCCGGGGGAGATGGATGCGGCTGCTCAGTCATTCACTTTATTTCTAATGACAAGGAGCATGCTCTACACAAGATTCAAGATCAAGATTTACTATCTATGGCCCAATTGCTTAGTCAATGGTCAGACATTGAGGATTGCTACGGACCTGTTGCCACTTTCCCGATTCCAGATAAGTTGTTGTGCAACAGCCTTCGTATCGACCTCGGGGTATGGTGGTTGTTCGGCGGTGTGTGCTTCAGCTATGATTCATACAATGCCGCGTATGATAAGTCAAAGAACAACAAGGAGCGTCTATTTAGGCTGTCAACAGCTAGTTTAGACTCTAATGTGGCTTTGGAAACGGACCACAGTAAGTTCTTGATGAGGAGTGTTGAGAAGCTGAATACTCTGTCCCATCCTCAAACTCAGGCACTGCGTTCTATCCTACAGTGGGTAGAACAGCAGACTGTTGCTAGTGACGACGAAGAGTGGTAATAAGTTAACATTTATTTTTTGGAAAGATTAGTCTGTTTTACACAAATAATATTAATTTATTTAATATTATATTAAGCAGGAGACACTCGCCTCCTCTTCAATACTCTTTTAGAGTACTGAAGATGAGCAGCAAGTGCCTTCCTCCTCTTCCCCCACTCTGTTGCCAACTTGTGTCGCCCTTCTCCTCCAACAGGGACGGGGCGATTCAACACAGCCAATGATATGGCATCACCTGGCAGGGGTGATCCGCGTCCTACTCGAAATGTAGTTTCGCGGGTTTCCATCTCTTGTAGCATCATATTGTGTAACATACAGCAGACAACAAACACTTTCTCAACAACCTTAATATCACGGAACATAATGCCATACTCGAGTATTTTCCATCTCTTCTTCAGAATCCCAAATACACACTCTACATCTTTCCTCACACTTTCGAGGTTAGCAGAGAAGTAGCCCTTCATAGTAGCAACACCTTCCCCCTTATATGGACAAATTAAGATCGGCCACCGTAAATAACCACCATCACAAATCAAGTAAACACCCACTGCCTTATGACGATTACCAAATTGATCATAATACTCCCACTCAACTGTCTTGTACCAATCGTTCTTAATCTTATTCACATTCGCATCAATCTTAACAATATGTTGATCATTTCTAGTTCCAAATTGAATGGATGATACACCGAATATCTCACGATCATATCCCGTTATAACTTCAAATGCTAGAGTGGGATAACCTTCCTTACCTATGCACCTATTCCTATCCCCAGCAGGACAAGTACTCCACTTCAAGTGAACAACATCAATGGAACCACCACATCCCGGAAGGTGTACACCCCGATACTTCTCCATAACATCATGCAATTCATTTGGGGTACGAGGGTAGAAGATATACTCATCTTTGATGCTGTACATATTATCCAAGAAAAGGTGAATGAATGAACGGTGCTCCGACGTTGATATTTCAGTGTTGGTGGTAAGGGTACGCACGGGGGTATGGTGTCCGATGATATTCAATGTTGCCATAATAAGAAGTTGTGCCTTAACACGTAGTCTATCATCATCCTTGCAATGTTGAGTTTTACGTATCCACCCCCTGCTTAAGAATAATTGAACCAACTCATCAACCTTGGATAATGGTACACGGAATAGACAGCGGAAGGTGCCGTAACGATCTCGAGTAGACAGATGATATGTCATTGACCTAACGTTGGGATGTAAAAACTTAAGGTACCAATTTGCAATGAACACATCACCAAACTTATATGCATACGCATTTTGCGCCCTCTTCTTTCGTTGTGGCTTATCTCCATCTTCATTGGTATCAATATTATCATTATACCAATAATCAATATTGGCAATGGTAGGTTCATTATTATCAAACAAATTATTTAAGTTGGTGTACCTTGAGTTGGCAATATCAAATGGATCGGGGACGATGAGGCCGCGGTTGAATTCATCTTGTAGGTTTTTAATGGGATCATGTGCACCAAAACCAAACTCTGCTGCAACCTCCTCCTCGTACTCTTCAATGGAGGAGTGGATATGTGGTGCCATGATAATGTTGTATAACCACACAATGACACAATGAACTAATTTTGTTGCAACAAGAGATACCTTCTATCCGCTATTCTATTGACCCTAAAAATTGACCCCGAATAGAGGCGTCTATTCCAGCATTTTTATCATCGGAATAGGGAATAGAGGAATAGCCGATTCCCTATTGCTCTATTCCAACAACAAAATCATCAAAATGATGGTTGAATACGGAAATAGACGGCTACCGGTATCTTTTTGGCGATTCCGTATTCCATTCCAGTGGAACAAAATCACAGCCTAAGAAGCCTACCACAGAGACAGAAAAGGATACCATATGCCTTTATTTCTCTCCCCCCAAAAAAACACAACATTAATAGGCTTGTAATATCAATTAACAACCGTAAAACTGGTATATATTTACAAATATATATCTCACAAATATCTCTTTTTTAAGATACGAACTACAATATTGATCTATAATTATTTCAACAATCCTTAACATACCCCTTCTCCTCAATAGATACATTAATACTACACTCAATATGAAGCCAAAGAAGTTCCTCAACGATCCTGCAAAAGCAGTAGATGAATATATTGCCGGACAGCTTTTGCAATATCCAAACCATTTGCGAAAGCTCGCTAACCATCACGTCCTAGTACACTCCAGTTTCTCAACCTCACGAGAAGATTCGGCACATCCAAACAAATCAAATGTCTCACTACTCTCGGGTGGAGGATCTGGCCATGAACCTTCTCATGCTGGATATATTGGAAGTAACATGTTATCGGGCGCTATATTAGGTGGTATCTTTGCATCCCCTTCAGTAGCATCCATACTGGCCGCGATTCGTGCAGTTACTATTCCAGCTACTGACGGGGGAAAGGGATGTTTATTAATTGTTAAGAATTATACAGGTGATCGACTTAACTTTGGTATGGCCTGTGAGATGGCAAAAACGGAGGGGTATGATGTTGCAATGGTTGTGGTTGCTGATGATTGTAAGTTTATGTTATTTATGATGTATATGTTTATTATTTGTGTGTTTGGTAACTACATTTATATTCGCATCTTCTTACTTCTTCTATCTCTAAATAGGTGCAATTGAACGTAAAAAGGGTATTACTGGAGCTCGTGGTGTTGCTGGTACTGTATTAGTACACAAAGCTGCAGGCGGCGCAGCAGGAAATGGAGTGGATTTAATTACAGTATTAAATGTTGCCCAAACAGTGGCAAATAGTATTGGAAGTATGGGTGTAGCACTGACTGCAGTGACAATTCCTGGCGCTGACAGTGTTAATGATCGTCTCTCCAAAACAAATGAGAATGGTGAATCAATGATGGAAATTGGATTAGGTATACACGGGGAGGCCGGGATGAGACAATGCCCATTAATGACGTGTGATGAGATTGCCAAGGAAATGTTGAGTGCAATTCAAAGCTACGGAAGAGAAATAGATTCCAAAATTGTACCACTTTACAAACCAGGTGATGAGTTACTTGTCTTGGTCAACAACCTTGGAGGTACTAGTAACTTCGAGATGAGTTTGTTAGCTCGCAGTCTCGTTTCTCAGCTCGAAGACGATGCAAAGTGCAAAGCAACAAGAGTACTAGTGGGTAGCTTCATGACGTCATTTGATATGCAAGGCGCATCCGTTTCAATCATGCCATTAGTTGGTGATGCAACAAAGAATATGCTACCATACATTGATGCTGCTACAACTGCTACGGCTTGGAGTAATGTTGATGCATGGGTAGGAGATGGTGCTTCTCGTCCATCCGATATTGAGATCAATGAAGTCCCTGGATTATCATCTGGCAGCAATGAATCTAGTTCTCTACCTCCCGTTCTTGTTGAGAATTTTGCTAGTGTGGCTAGCTCTGCTCTTGCTCGGTGCTCCAAGGCATTGATAGAAGCCGAACCGCTCCTTACCAAGTACGATACAATTGTTGGCGATGCAGATTGTGGAATCACAATGGAACGTGGGGCGACGGAGATATCAAAGCGGTCAGAAGCTGGAAAGTTGCAATTAGATCATCCATCGTTACTTTTTGCAGATTTGGCCGATGCAGTCTCAGCATCAATGGGAGGTACGTCCGGAATCTTGTTGGAGCTCATGTTTCGAAAGATGAGCACATCCCTATCTAGTAGTGATGGAGGGATTACAACCAAAGAATTGGCCATTGCATTTAGAACAGGTGTTGAGGCTATTTCATTCTATGGTGGTGCACAAGAAGGAAGCCGGACAATGCTAGATGCTCTATTTCCGGCATCATCGGTCATCGTTAGTGGAGGAGGATCTGTAGCGAGTGTGAAGGAAGGTGCCGAAGCTGGAAGAAAGGGAGCCGACAGTACAGCAGAAATGGATCATGCCGAGGCTGGGAGATCCAATTACTTGTCAAAGGATGTACTAATGGGCACACCTGATCCAGGAGCAGTAGCCGTTGCAGTTGTGTTGGAGGCAATGACTAAAGTCATCTCGTAGCTTTGTTGAGAATGTGCGATGAGATGAGTATAGTATAGTAGTATTCCCTTAATGTAATAACTTCATCTCTTGTTGAAATAGAATAGTGGTCTTTTAGTTGGTAGCTGTTATATAGTGTAATTTGTTAGTGTGTCTAACTAAATTGTAGAACTCTCTAGGTCCTACATATTCTCACACGTCCAATGAAATGTCGGTCTGACAAGGTAAGATATTTGTTGGTATCCAGTAGCGGTATCCTTTATCCTCCTCCTCGAGAAGAAGAAGTACTCTATGCTTGACCCCTTAGCTCAGCCGCCTCAGAGCGCTCCACTAGTGCGGCACACTTGATTGGTATCTCTAGAGTAGCCCAAATTCTTATGTCGGTGAAGCTTGTGATGAGCTCCCTCTACCACGTACAATATATGATGTTCGGTTGAGTATGAAACAAGTGATATTGATATGAATTCTTTGTTTAGGAAAGGATATTGCTGTTTTGTTTATGGATTGTTTGACCAAACATACATGAATAGTAGTAGTAAACTAACTAAACAAGTGATAAAGTAGAGTTCAAAAACTAATAGTGTTTATTAAGTAGGTATTTTACTGTAGTCTACATCTTTGATACACCGGTTTAGCATGTCCTTATGGACAACCACTTGTTTAGCGTGTCCTTATGGGCACTGTGTTTTTAATAGCAATTCAATTCTCTTTAAGAGATAATCAATAGCAAGATTATCTCTCTAATATAGCATGGCCAAATCAATTAGTGAACTATCAACATTGTGATAGTGATACTTGCCATCATCAGTTACCCATGCGGGTACACCCTCATCGTCCGTTGACTCAACATCATCATTGAAGAGGACATCAGATGGTGGCAAACAGCTACTTAGCATCTCAAGAAGCGTTGGCTGAGATAACAAGGTACCATTGTATTTCTTATGAGATGCAAGGGCACGACGTTCTTCCACGGTTGATGCTGTTCTAATCTTCCTGTTCTTGTTGGAACTGTTGTGAGTATGATAGATGGTGGCAACACTTGTTGGTGATTTTGGAGACATGACTGCCTCAACTTGTATAGCAGAAGAAGAAACGTCAATTGATTTATGCTTCTGGTTCTTCTTCTTTCCCTTCTTGACACTGATGTTCTTGTTTTTCTTCATCTTCTTCTCCATAGATAGACGACGACGTTTAGATGATGATGATGATGATGTGGTCGTCGTCTTACTAGGAGATTCTTCAGAATCATCTTCGGATCCACGCTTCTTGGCAGGAGGACGTCTCTTGAGGGTAAACAAACTACCAACATCATCCGACAGCGTCTGGTGAATGTAAGAACAGGGACTTAGCTTACCCTTCTTACCATTGTGTAGACGCTTCTTGAAACCAAAGTAGTTCAACTGACGTTGAAACGATGCATACTTGGAATGGCGGTAATAACGCCCTAGTACTGAATCTTGGAGGACATCCGGTTGATGAACAACAAGCTTGCCAATACCCCGGATACCACCGCCCATATGATCAGGTTCATTACGGTTTGGTACCTCCCATGAGATTAAGTCAGCATAGGATGGATCTTGCAACATGGAGTATAGATGACATAAGAACTCCGGCACTGGTTGTTGTTGTGAGAGATCGTCGCCGCCGGGAAGTAGTGACTCTGGGAGAGAGTGACGCCGACCGAGAGCGGCGGCGGCGGTGGCCTTGCGCTGTCTCGATCTGCTACTGCTTGATGATGATGAGGTGGTTCTGATCGATACGGGCGGTGGGTGTGATACACGGTGGTGGTGGTGGTGAAAATCTTCAGACGATGTTGAAGAGACCACGGTAGCACTCGACTCTGGTGGCTCAGAGGAGGAAGATCCAAACAGCTCCTGCTCTAGATCACCAGAGGGTAGCATAAGATCGTCCATATCAATGGTGAACATGCCATCGTCCATATTGGGATTGGATTCGGGTGAGGACATGAAATCGGGTGGTGTAGATGATCTTCTAGTGCCGGCTGGGGATTTCTTTGCAAGTGCACTCTTGTAGTTACTTCGTAGGGAGACCGATGGAGATGATCCTTTTGCAGACAACATTGGATAGTAATACTATGGATGGATGGATGTAAGAACTGCAATTGGTTGCTGTGTTGGCTATTGGTGCGTGAGCCTAGGTGTCGATGAGCTATTGTTGGTGGTGAGTTGTGAAAAATTATGAGCTTTCCCACTACTACAAATCCTTTTTGACCACAAGCGCCTAACTTGAACTTTCATTTTTTGACACCAACAGGCTGCTTTTTGACCGAA
>Ga0214478_100474_pt1 | contig 23617 bp, 22 predicted proteins | sample M1_20Mar14CPVII9_2_FD_178001 | JGI IMG/M metagenome (GOLD analysis project Ga0214478, IMG submission 178001) | Marine eukaryotic communities from Monterey Bay, California, United States - M1_20Mar14CPVII9sort6BwellD7 | ecosystem: Environmental > Aquatic > Marine > Unclassified | place: USA...
AGAGGGACCTACAATCATGCTGGGAGTGTTCATCACTTTGTTATACATCTATACAATGCCAAACAAGCACTATAGTAGCAAGCCTTCATCTCTGAGGTGCCACTTGATGGCCAAACATTACCTGAGAGTTGGCAAAAAATCGAGATTTTTCCTGATCTGAGGCATGAAACCTGCCTACATGAGGCTGTAAAAGTATGGTAGAGGGACCTACAATCATGCTGGGAGTGTTCATCACTTTGTTATACATCTATACAATGCCAAACAAGCACTATAGTAGCAAGCCTTCATCTCTGAGGTGCCACTTGATGGCCAAACATTACCTGAGATCAGTTGGCAAAAAATCGAGATTTTTCCTGATATGAGGCATGAAACCTGCCTACATGAGGCAGTAAAAGTATGGTAGAGGGACCTACAATCATGCTGGGAGTGTTCATCACTTTGTTATTTATACATCTATACAATGCCAAACAAGCACTATAGTAGCAAGCCTACTTCATCTCTGAGGTGCCACTTGATGGCCAATCGTTACCTGAGATTTGGCAAAAAATCGAAATCTATGGCAAGGAACCTGCCTACATGAGGCTGTAAAAGTATGGTAGAGGGACCTACAATGATGCTGGGAGTGTTCATCTACCTTTTTCCATGTGGACAAGCCAATCAAGTGTTTGTAGGTTTTAAAGTATGTTGGAATTCGTGGCCACTGTAAATGTTGCAAGTCCGATTTCGAGAAGATACGTATCTTTGACAAATGACCCATTTTACTACAGCCCAAAAAACAATTTCCCTCCACCTTTCAAGGCAAGTTTAGTTTGCAATAAACTTGCCCTACTAACAAATTGGTCAATAGAATTAGGAACATCTGCATCTAAATTATGAGAACAATCTAGTTATTACAGCCCTCCAACTTTGTCTCATACTATTGGGGCAAGTTTATTGCAATTGCAAAATAAACTTGCCCTACTAAAAACAAATTACAATAAGGAAATATGGATAGACTCTCGTCTGCCTTCATAATATTCTACGGCAAGGAGAATAATGTACATCTTCAAGAGTTGTGCTCTTGCTCTATCAATCGTCGTCGGCAGTAGCAGTGCCGCCACCGTCGATGATGTTGATAATCAATCATCGGCAAAGTCATCACTTCGTGGTCGTATCCGTAATCTCTTGGAAGGGGCATCATTAAATAACAATGCAGTAGTATCATCTACACATCAACAACGTAAACTATCCGTAGGATGTTATGAAACATACGTAGAAGGTCAATCATATGCAATCAATGCATATGTATCCTATGTCGTAACAGATTCTAACTTTCCAAAGTATGTCCTGAATGAGGACACTGGATTATGGGAATTAGATGATGAATCAGCAGCAACAACGAGATATAATTATAAATGCAATTCAATACGATGTGGTGATGCAATGTATGGACCTGGTGAATCGGGAGAAAGTTTGGCATGGGAACAAGTTGAAGAGTGTGATGCTGACCTCCCGACGAAGGAGGCACCATTACTTGATTTATGGGATGATATTTATTGTCCACAGGCATTCGATGTTAGCGAGGAAGATTACGAGGGAGGTGAATTACGAGAACTTGGTGGTGTAGTTTATCAGTGTGCCGCATCGCCCCAGAATGAATTCTGCAGTATGGATGGTAAGTTGTGTTGATATGTTTTGTTGTGATATGTACATTTGATCAATACAACATCTCATACATGTACTATATACTTTATATAGGATACGAACCTAATATGAATGCACACATCTCAACTGTGTGGGTTTGGGAACAGCTAGGTAGATGCACGGGCACTTTTCCGCCAACACCCAATCCTATTAATGCGTATCCAGATGTTGGTGGATGTTTCTGTGATTACAATAAGGACGAGACATATGTAGCAGGTGACAAGGTCTCAGTTAAGCAGGATGGTGTACGAGTTATTTACCAATGTAAGAGTGCACCAAGTGATCGTTGGTGTAGCAGTGGAATCAGTGTAAGTTGTCTGTTATGTTCTGTTCCGAGGTTATATGATATCTCTCCTCCTATTCTTTGAACTAACATTATCTAATCCTCTATCTCTCTATATAATATTGATATGATAGAGTTACGTGCCGGGAACAGGTGAATATTGGGATATGGTGAGTACTTGTATTTGGTTTAGTATCGAGAGAAGCCCAGCATTTAAGAAAGTGCTCACGTCTTGTGTACTTTTTTCGGCGGCACTTACGCCTCACTAATATACTTCATCTCTATCGCCACTCATATAACCCCAGGCATGGACACTCGTTGGAACATGTGATGGTACTATCGAGCCAACGTTACAGCCAACTATGGATCCGCTTGCTAATGTTGGTGGTTGCCCAAGTGAGTGGGAAGAATGGACCAACATTCCAGGACAGACACAATACGAAGAGGGTGATTTGGTATCACTTAATGGTTTGGTATACAAGTGCAACAGCGCTGTATGTTCATCAGCTGGTTATCAACCAGAGGAAGATGTTGCAAGTAAGTCTCCAGAGGTGTTGTTCTACTCTCTCTCTCTTCTCTCAATACTACAAGCTAACAGATTTTCCCTCTCTCAAACAATAGCTCCTGGGGCATGGAAGCAAGCATGGGCACTCATGGGCTACTGTTCTGGAAGCCTCGCACCAACTAAGGCACCTCACTTCGAGACATTAGAGGCTATTGAAGGAGGATGCCCTGATGGATGGGATGAGGAAGCAGAGTACGAACAAGGTGATTTGGTGGCTGTGGTTATAAGTAATGGCTTCGGGGATACCTCCGAAGAAGGAGGCACTCGAAGACCCTCAAGTCAACCCATCACACCTAGCCCGAAGCCAACTAGTCAGTTTTGTTTCTCTCCCACGTCAAGTCCTTCCACTTCGACCTCGGCACCCTTTACAGTTTCACCCTCTTCTAGCCCAACAAGTTCCCCAACTACTGCATCACCTTCGAAATCTCCGACTCAAAATGTGAGAGCCCCATTTATGTTCCATGATATGATATATTACCAAGCAACCTAACATTTTCATCTCTTTCTTTCCCGGTTAACCTTCAGCCAACGGATGTTCCTACAGGATCGCCATCCAAGGAGGTGAGTTCCTGTTGTGTATTATAAGATATGTGTTAGTTGTATCGTCGAGACAATCTCTTGATTCCTGTAGGATACCTTATCCTCATTGCCGTCATCTCGTCAACACACAAAAACACTCACTCTTCTGTGCATTCTCACCATCTATCTCACAGCCCACGTCGAGTCCGATTGGCACGTCGATTCCTAGCCAATCTACAAGTCCAAGTCAAACAGTGGTTCCGACAACTGAAACGAAAATTCCGACAAGATCGCCAACACCTCCGGTGAGATTATATCAACTATGTTGTTTTGTCTGCTTTGTTGAGCTTTTCCTTTATATTGTCAACAACTCACTCACATGATATGCGCACCTCTCAATCTCTTCACTCTATTCATCATCTTACAGCCCTCTGTTTCACCCTCTTCCAGTCCAACGGCAAGCCCTTCCCAATCTCCTACAAAAGCGGTAAGTGCTGTATCATTTTGATGCTTAACCTTGTGTATCTCAGTGGATATCATTCGTTCACTAATAGATTTGTTTAATACTCGTCTCCTTCTCCAGCCCTCGTCAAGTCCAAGCCAATCTCCTACCCCAAACCCTACCAGCTCCCCGACACCCCCCTTCCCAACGGACAGCCCTTCAAAATCGTCAGTACCAAGCAGCACGCCCTCTCAGTCATCTGCTCCAAGTGATTCACCTTCTGACTCTCCATCAACCTCTTCACCACCAACTTTGTCACCACCATCGTCAGTACCAAGCAGCACGCCCTCTCAGTCATCTGCTCCAAGTGATTCAGCTTCTCCATCTACCGTACCATCGACTTTGGGACCAACAAAGTCCCCTTCGAATAGCCCAACGATTGATGATGGTGTCCGCATAGTTGTGTATAAATGTGACGTGGGACCAGCTTATTGTTCTCAGTTTGATCCCACTGACGGTACCGGCCTTGGATGGAAGGCAGTAGGACACTGTCGAAGTACTTTTGAAGCGTTGCAACTTGTACAATAAAGAATAATAAATTAAACTTACCTTATTTGTTTTGTCATTCTTAGTACTGCATATTCTTATACAATCATCTTATTTAGATCATTGTATGTGATATAAAGCTACTCATAGCCATCAGGATTTCTATTATATAACAACGTGAGAATCTCGATTATGTTTCGGTGAATTGCATATACTATATATGTTTCGGTATATGATTTTGCAATTTAATGTGTTGGAACAACCATCATATCCGATCTTCTTATTATTTGGACCTGTAATACTATAGTTTTGTGTGTCCAATCGGGTACTAAGTATTCATTCATACATTTAGCTACCGGCTACCGCATCACAAGAGATGAATTGTCGTACCACCTTATCACTGTAATGAATTGTATATATAGTATGCGTTGCTGTACATTGGATGATTAGTATTGCATAATTGTGTCTATAGTTCAGTTAAGAGTTGGGTTGCACCTCAAGTGCAGATAGAGACGGTTGTCCCATCATCTTCCGGTATTATTGAGATTTGTAAATGTTTTATTAGAATTAGGATTATACCAAATAGTATCCACTGCTGCTTAAGGGGGGTGTAAGTATTGTTGGTACCTCAATGTGAATGATTCCACTCTTTCCAATTCTTCATTTTCATTAGTCAATAGATCTTTACCTCGGTGTATTTTGTCTTTTGCTACTCCTCTCCCTAACTTTGGCTACAAATCACACTCCCTTGTACCACTCCATTTAAAAATAGCAGTAGATGCAAGCCTTATTACCCTTCTACTTTGACGCCGCGGCTATATCGAACTTACTAATACTCAACTCTTTATGTCAGCAGCCTCTCTAGAGGACTACTATTGTCATTTTTTCAAAAAGATATTTACCGTATCTTTTTTGACACTCTCATAAAATCTTGTGATATCATCACACCTCTTGACTAATCCACCACACTGAAAGCTTTGGATGTATTATATCACTCAAAACAACTACTCTTCCTAACGAATGTACTAAATAACAAATATGGTTCGTCCATCATCATCAAATCTGCAGACGTCTGCAATCCTGATCTCAACTCTAGCATCATTTGCAATTCAATTTCCTTCTCCTACTCTGGCATTTGCAATTCAACCTCATCCCATATCAACACCCTCCCTACTACATTCTGATAATACTTTGTTGAATAATAAATATGGTACATTTAATATATCTCGCGGCGGCGGTGGTATTCTAAGATCTTCCACTTATTCTAATGATGATAATAATACATCAGAACCTGTAGAACTAACCACACGACAAGAGTTGATACACTAGCACGTCTTACTGAAACACGAGGTGGTTGGGAGAAGTTAGTTATTAGTCGTCCGTCGAGTTGGATAGATTTTGCAGATGTAGCATCCAGTCTTAACATTCTTCTTTTTGGAATTGGGTTGTTTTGGGTGACAAAGTTATATGAAAAGATTAGTACATCGTCCTCATCTACAGCGGGCAGTTCAGCTGAGATGAGCTTGGCTACAAAAATTATGGGTACATATCAAATCATGTACCAAGCAACTGGTTGGTCTATGGTGGCTCTATCCTGTCGATTGGCAAGCAAGGTATTCAACTCCGAAACCATAGCTCCGTTAAGTGTGTTGGTAGTTGCAGTATGTACAAGTTTCTATATCAAGTCAAAGGATAAGGAAACTTCAAATGAAATCAATTCAACTGTATCAAAAGGAATTGAGGCTTCGAAGAGTATGGAATTCTGTTCAATATCATTTCTACTCTTTGCCATTACTAGATTCTTGTTCTGGTCAACGATTGCGCGCGCGCGCATCTTTGGAGATCTACCTCTAGTTATCAAGATTATTCACATCAACAAGTTTGCAACACCTTTGATACTGTACAAGTTGTTGCAAGGGTTGAATGTTAACTTTCTTAATGCCACAAAAGAGTTATCAACTTCGTCTAATGAATTGGACTTTAGTGTCTTTGAGAAGTTGAAGGAAGCCGAAGCAGGCTTCTACGGCAAGGTTACTAAGGTGCTAAGAGCTGTGACTATCTTGAACATAGTGAGATATGCAATCCCGATTATCAAGGGGGTACAGCTGGGCGAATAAAGATGGGGGAGGGTTGCGATTGTGAATTGAGAGTCATATACGAGTAGCATCTTAAAGAACAAATAGCTATATACGTGTTATATTAACTTGATGTACTATGGAATATCTTCTTTCCAGTCTTCTTCTTCTTCGGATACTCTGTTTTCTTTGCAGTTACTGCTGTCCTTCCCTTTTGTCATTATACCGAAGAATGCTTGCGGTATACCTAGGCCAGTAGTGAAGAGATGGGCGATAATTATAGCAAGGAAGATTGCTACTTGATCATATGACTTGAGGTTGAAGAGTGCAATGTCTAGAAGAAACATAGAGAATGGCAGCGGTGTGAAGGCGGCTGCCAGTAGAATGAAGGAAACGGCAACACCGAGTATCTCAGATACATTTGTCACTTGAATAATCATTCGACCAAACAAAAGTGATATCATCAACAGTGGATGAAATATACCACCAACAAAACCTGTATCATTACTAACCCAATAACAAAGCATCTTTGCATAAGAGGAAAGTACAAGAACCGACACTGGAATTTGGGAACCATTCTTGATAACTTGCTGCATTTGATATCCTCCATCACCTACCGTCAGAGGTAATATCCAACCAATCAAACCATATATAGCTCCTCCAATCGTTGTCATGATAACCATGCGTAATTCTTTACCCAACTTTGAAAAGTTTGATCTTTATAAGGCAATTTAAAAATCTGAACTTTATAGGGCTGGACCCCCTACAATCGTCTTCTAAACTACTCAAACTATCAAGATTACAAACATTTGCCATCTTCCTTCCAAGCTTGCTCCCAAATATCGGACTCGGCAGGAGCATATGCTGGGTTCTTACACCACAGACCGTTAGGCCAGCCACGACACTTGTATCTCTTTGTCCCAATACGAACTACATCTCCTGGTTCGTATTCCGTTGTCGTTGAGTAGTTAAGAACATCCTCGGATGAGCATACAGTAATATCAGGTTTCCTCTTTCCATCTACACAGCCAGTTTGACCCTGTGTACAGTCTTCTTCTTCACCTCCTTCCTCAATGGTAACACAATTCTCGTAAGTGCAAGTTCCGCCGTACAACGTTGGTGATTCAGTCGGAGAAATACTACCTCGACATTTACCTACTGCCTTCCATCCAAGGCCGGTATTATCAGCGGGATCAAACTGAGAACAATAACCCTGAATAGAATAAAGTATGAGATATGCATGTGAACTACATATTTGCACAGGAGAGACTTCATGATAGTACTTACAGAAGATGGGAACACACCACATTGATACACAACTATACGGACACCATCATCGATCGTGGGGCTGATTGATGGAGACTTTGTTGGTGACAAAGTTGGTGGTGAAGTGGTTGATGGAGAGTCAGAAGGTGACTCACTTGGAGCAGATGACTGAGAGGGCATGCTGCTCGGTGCTGACGATGTTGTAGGATTATCCGTTGGGGAGGGGGTGATGGGTGCAGGCTAAATGAAAAGAAAGAGAAAGGTTGTTAGATAGTTAGATGAGAAGGAAGCATAGACAACTGGTTACAGTTAATCAAATATGTTATAGAAAGGCAGCGTACCGTTACTGGACTGGGGGTGATGGGTGCAGGGGTGATGGGTGCAGGCTAAAGAAGAGAAAGAGAAGGTATCAAAAGGTTAGATGAGAAGGAGTCAAGACAATTTGTTGCTATTAATTGCATATGATATAGAAAAGCGTACCGTTACTGGACTGGGGGTGATGGGTTCCGGTGTTGGATCAGGCTAATTAGAATATAGAGGCAAGGAACGATAAGTTAGACAACTCAAAAGACATCCTTTTTTCTAGCACATGATATGAAATGAATAATGGCTTACAGTTGGTTCTGGTGTGGGGTCGGGAGTGGGCTAAATAGAGTAGGAATGGACACAAATGTGAGACTTTAAATGAATGATGAAAGACATTTGATATGAAATAACTTACATCAGGTGTAGGGTCGGGAGTGGGCTGAGGTAGGGTTTAGAATCGAATTGAAACAAATTTGAGTCTCTAAAAAATACATCTCATAATGATTCAGCATACTTGACTTACATAAGGTGTTGGAGCTTTGGAAGGCGGCGCTGAAGGTGGCGGTGTGGGGATTACTGGAGCCTTCGTTGGCTTAAAGTTGAATAAGACAAAAAGAGGAGAACAGGAGTGAATGAGAATATTAGGTTGCTTGGTAACATATCATATCATAGTCATACTGGCACTCTGGGCTCACATTTTGCGTCGGAGATTTGGAAGGTGCATTTGTTGGCGGAGATGTCGGTGGAATTGGACTACTCGTGGGCGCTTGAGATGGAGACTTGGAAGGCGGTGCTGTACTTGGAGAACTCGACGGAGTACGAGTAAATGGAGCCTTCGTCGGTTGCGAGGTGATCGGAGAAGATGTCTAAAGAGGAATAAGGGTGAACATGTATTAGATACAAACACACCAAAGATTTCGTCACTATTCGATAAACACATGTCACATACCGGAAACTTCGTTGGTCGCTTCGAAGGACTAGATGTGGGAGAGAAGCAGTATTGACTAGTTGGCGGTGGGGTCGGCGTGATGGGTTGTCTTGAGGGTTTCCTCGTGCGTTCGGAGGTATCCTCGAAGCCATCACTTATAACCACAGCCACCAAGTCACCTTCATCGTATTCTCCATCCTCATCCCATCCATCAGGACATCCTCCCTCGATAGCATCCAAAGTCTCAAAATGAGGTGCCTTAGTTGGTGCGAGGCTTCCAGAACAGTAGCCCATGAGTGTCCATGCTTGCTTCCATGCCCCAGGAGCTATTGTTTAAAGAAAGGGAAACAAAATCTGTTAGCTTGTAGTGTTGAGAGAAGATAGAGAAGGTAGAACAAAACCTCTCGAGACTTACTTGCAATATCTTCCTCTGGTTGATAACCAGCTGACCCGCAATGCTCACTGTATGGATCGCTGTTGCACTTGTATACCAATCCATTAAGTGATACCATATCACCCGCTTCATATTTTGTCTGCTCCGGATCGTTGGTCCACTCTTGCCACTCATTTGGACACCCACCAACGTTTGCAAGTGGATCCATAGTTGGCTGTAACGTTGGCTTGATGGTTCCATCGCATGTTCCAAGAAGTGTCCATGCCTAGTATTCATATATGAGTGGGGATAGAGATGAAGTAATAGTGAGGCGTATGTGCCGCCGAAAAAAAGTACACAAGATGTGAGCACTTTCTTGAAATGCCGGGCTATTCTCGATACTTAAACCAAATACAAGCACTTACCATATCCCAATATTGACCTGTTCCTGGCTCGTAACTCTATCACATCAATAGTATAAAGAGAGATAGAGGATTTGATAATGTTAGTTCAAAGAATAGGAGAAGATACCATATACAGAATCGTATCAGCAACGAAAGCACAAAATATAACAACAGGCTCTCACGATCATTCCACACCATTGGTCGTTCGGAGCTTTTCTACACTGATAAATAACTTGTACACCGTCCTTTCTCAATGAGACCTTATCACCTGCTACATATGTCTCATCCTTATTGTATTCACAAAAACATCCACCAACATCTTCATACGCATTAATAGGATTGGGAGATGGTTGGAAGGTACCATCGCAACGACCTAGCTGTTCCCAAACCCACACAGTTGAGATGTGCGCATTCATATTAGGTTCGTATCCTATATAAAGTATGTAGTCATGTGAGGTATTGTATTGAGCAAATGTATATATATATAAAGTTCATGGTTTTGTTATATCACAACAAAACATATCAACACAACTTACCATCCATACTACAGAATGAGTTCTGAGGCGATGCGGCACACTGATAAACTACACCGCCGAGTTCTCGTAATTCACCTCCTTCGTAATCCTCTTCGTCGCCATCAAATTCCTGTGGACAGTAAACTTCATCCCATAAATCAAGTAATGGTGCCTCCGGCGTCGGGAGGTCAGCATCACACTCTTCAACTTGTTCCCATGCCAAACTTTCTCCCGATTCACCAGGTCCATACATTGCATCACCACATCGTATTGAATTGCATTTATAATTATATGTCGTCTTTGTTGGATCGTCTATATCCCATAAACCAGTGTCCTCATTCAGGACATACTTTGGATAGATAGAATCTGATACGGCCAAGGATACATGCGCGTCGATTGCATATGATAGACCTTCTTGGTATGTTTCATAACATCCTACGGATAGTTTACGTTGTTGTTGAGATACTACTTCTACTACTGCATTGTTATTTGCATTCGTCTTCTTTTGGAAGAGGTTACGAATACGACCACGAAGTGATGACTTTGCTTTGGCTTTGTTATTGTTCCTCGTCGTCGACGATTGAAATTGATTAACATCAATGGCGGCGGCGTCAGCGCTACAACCGACGATTAAAGATAGAGCAAGAGCGCTCTTGGCGACATACATTATTCTTAATAGATTATTATGAGGCAGAGCTCGCGGCTCGAGCGATAGAATACCTAAATAAAGGAGTAATAGCTCGTAGTTGGGGCTCATTCTTTCTTGTATGTCAAAGAGGACGACCAAATAACAATATGTAGCCTCTACATTCCTGACTTCCTACCTGTGAAGATTGTTTAGATAGGCATCTCTCAATATCTCTAAATTATCCCTATATCAGTAGTGGTATCCTAAGATTTTTATTCAATCAGTAGTTTTTCATGAAATTTACTAGTCTGCGGAATTGAAATGGGCAGATTTCAATTCCGCAATTTCAATTCCGCGCATAAGTGGATTATGTTTTTCATTGCTTTTCCTGCCATGAGTCCATAGCATGATAAAACCCAACAACACTCTACATATACCTTCAACATGATGTTTTATAGTTTGCTTTATATCCTTATATCTACTCAGATTTCTATATTATTTATAGATGCATTTTCTCAGCCAATATCATCAGTGCACACCACAACAAAACTTTATGGATCATCACCAGGCGATCTTTTTTCAGGTATTACTGGCGTAGCTCCTTCATCATTGACTCCCCCGACGGATATATTGGCAGGTACATCAATAGACCCTGCTAGAGATGATGTAGAACTTGGTAGAGTTTACAAGGTAAGTCATAAACCGTATCTATGATTTCATACATATGTCGTAGTATCTAATGCATTCTTCTGATAGGCATCAAAAGATGGTTGGTCGGCTATAGACTTTCACAAATGTGTCGATGGGAGAGGATCGGCCGTTGTAGTAGCATTATCTAAATCAGGGAAACGTTTTGGTGGTTTCAATCCTTTGGGATGGCAATCAACTGATGATTATGGGAATTCAAATTCTGCATTCTTATGGTTTGATAAAGGAGGAAAGAGTATTAAGTGTCCGATACTGGTAGGCGGCAATACAGCAATATATGATTATTCAACTGGGGGGCCAACTTTTGGCAGTGCTGATTTGCAAATCGGTTCTCCCAAAGCTGCGGTAATGGGAGGATTTACAGGGCCAGATTTAGAGAACACAGCAACAACTGCAGGTAATTTAAGACAGGGGAAAGCAAGTGTCGGAGGTTGCTATGAATACATAAGAGGTTGGCCAGTGGCCGGTGAATTTGGTCTTACTGAGGTTGAGATATATTGCAACTTAAATGTAGGGAGAAGAAGTAGAGGAGGCGGAGGATTGTTTGGGTTTTAATCAATCTTCTATATGTGGGTAAAAGTTACCTTACTATCTATCACTAATCCTTCACTTTAAACAACTAGTCCGATGAAATACCTAATCATATCTATCCACATATCACCGTCTTTAAGAACAACGGCAACAAAACCTCAGTACCACAACAGATCGTCATACCCATAATAGGTATGCCTGCTTAACGACTATACTCTCCTAAACCTTACTTTCAGACAAATAGAACTTCTCTTGGGCCAACTCGATTAAAATTCACCTTCTGATGGATCATCTAGTCCAACCTCATCAACAACATAACACCTATCAATATAATCAAGTTTAGGAAATGACTTTGGTAGGTACTTAGTATAACCATCTTCATCATAAATTCTGTTTGAATCAGGTCCCTTGCCAAACGGAGGCATATCACCATATCCAGAATATATCTTCTTCAATGCACTCTTATTAACATCACCATCAATTGTAGCAAATGGCGTTTCCCAACTATTCTCACCAAATGCATCCAACTGTGAGGCCGACACGCCAGGATTAACAATAAAGATTTCAGTCGTTCGACTATCATGTCCACTTCCCGCAAAGCTAATCATACCAGGTTCGAACTTAATTTCCTTGGGGAAATCATCCCAAATTGTTAATTCACGTTCCTTATTCCGAACATTGAAATCCTTGGCAATACCAAATTGTGTTAGGAACTTGGGCACGACACGGTTAAATGCAGCACCGTCGTAATACTTTGTTCGGACTAATTCAAGGAAACGAGATGCTGCACGTGGTGCCCAGTATGGGTTTACTAATATGTCTAAGTAATCCATGTATTGTTGAGAGTTTACTGTAATTTCACATCGTACACGAAAGCCTTTTGTATTATATATTTGTATAGTTTTGGTTTATTATATTGAATTGATGGCATAGTGTTTATGTTAGAATTCACACATATTATGTATATTAAATATCTCAATACATCAAATCTATATCTAAAAACTTTACTCACCCTCAGTATCACCAGCTACCATGAGGAATTGTTCACCATGTGCATTCCCCGGAGGAGGTGTGACATAATGACGCTTACCACCAACTTCATAACTAAACTCTGTTAATAATTAATGTTTATAGATATTTATATACAGCAAAGATGATATGATCAGCCCTCTTAGTTTGTACACACAAGATATGTTCAAACAACACACATCAATAAATATTAAAGCACTTACCATGACCAAAGAAAGTTTCCGAAGCATGCCATCCACCTCTTGGTGCAATCCGCGCTTCTAGTCGGCGTCGTTCTGGATGATCATTTGAATAGGCATGATTTTCCCAATATAAGTCTATGGCTTGGTCGGGAAATTGATTAACGAACATTACACGGAGGGGTTGTTCGCCCTCTTCGGCATTGGTGTTGCAACAAAGTACTGCGGATACAATTGCAATGGCGGCATGTCTCAGAGTGGCTGGGAAGGAGACCATGGTTTTGATGATGTTGATATAGATAGAGGGTATGTTCTAAATGGCGGGGCCGATTAGATTGGTATGGCGGCGGGCAATGACAAATTGCGGGGGTTGCAATATTTTATACCCGTTTGGCGATCATTAATCAGTGCAAAATTAAACAACACCAAAGCCTAAAGATGAGCACCAAGAAGTTAAGAGGTCGAGAATGATTGTAGCATGATCTGCATACAAATATATTCTACAATGTGGCTATTAGTAGCATTATCCATAACATCGTATGTATCCTCTTTTCAAAGTAGCATCTCATACTGCACAAATGCTCTATCAATAAACCAACAACACACATCATGTGCATTTATTGGTAGCCATCAACAACACAGTAGACGTCGTACCAGTAGTGTACTATCAATGACATCATCTCAACAGCAGCAAGAAAAAGAGGAAGTTAAAACATCATGGAATAAATTAACAGTACCACAATTAAAAAGTATACTAAAGGAGTATAACTTACCAGTTAGTGGTGTGAAAGCTGAGTTGATACAACGATTGGAGGACCATCATCATAGTCATAATGATAGTACTAGTAATGAGCCATCAACGTCTGATACTACGGATAATAATGATATCAGTGTAGTTGAGCAAAAGATGGAGAAGTATCCACCACCAAAGGATACAACAGAGATACATGTTGTACAAAAGGAAGTTATTGAAACTGTACAATTATTAGACAGTCTCAAGCTTGGTAGTGGCAGTGGTGCTTCTACTACTACACCACAAAAGCAAGCTCAAAAGTCTACTACACTAGGAAGATCAGGAGGAAAGAAGGACATGTCAAGACAGCAAACTACCGAAAGGGAATTATTGGAAGATTTGAAACAATCATTGAAACAGTCTCAGCATAATAAACAATCCCCCTCTTTATCTCCTTCATCCGGTGACTCGTCCACTGCCTCATCCACTTCAATGTCTCAAACAGCAACTTCTACTACATCCACTAAAGTAGAACAACAATTGCAAAGTTACATTAAACAAATACAACCCCGTTCAGCAAATGATATTAAAGCAGAATTGTCAGAATTGAAATTAAATCCTAAAGGTCGTAAGCCTGAGTTAGTAAAACGATTGGCAGAGTATTATTTGTTATGTGATGGCAATGGTAATGGTAGGGAAGAGCGGGTTGCAACTGATGAGGAGATTGAGATACCTCCAGAGTTAATGTCTAAAAGAACATCATCAAAGAATAATAGTAAGCTGTCATCATTTGCAGGCATAACAAATCTATCATCAGCTGCATCCACAGCCTTACATCAAGCCTTTGGAAGCACCTCTACCTCTTTTACCTCTTCCTCTTCTTCTAATCCACAACCAACACCAATACAATCAATTGCCATTTCCAAAATATACAACCCACCAAATCCAAATTTTATACTACACGCGCCTACTGGTAGCGGGAAGACTATATCATACTTATTACCAATTACTGAAACTTTATGGAAAGAGGTTGAGCTACAACAACAGGGAAGTGCCATTGATCCAAATGATAAACAGAATGGTATAGCAATTGTCTTATTACCAACACGTGAATTGGCAGCACAGGTTGCAGGTGTGGCGAGTGTTTTGGCACCGAATGGTATGGTACATTTGATTTCAAGACCAATGGATATAATGAGTTGTTGGAAGGATAGTGAAGTTGATGCTGGTGAGGAGTATGAATATATGGAAAGTCAAGGAGGAAATAGTGGAGTTGGTACTGATAATGGAGAGGAGGCCAATGAAGGGAAAAGAGAGAGGAGGTACAAGCCAAGGATACTAATAGGAAGCGCTAAATCAATATCAATTTCACTATTCGGTGATAAGAAGATGCCAGGAACGCCAACAAACAAACCTCAAGGTAAAGAATTACTAAGTAACACACGATGGTTAGTAATGGATGAGGTCGATAGATTACTATCCATTAAAAAAACACGTACCGATAAACGAAGTCGACATGAAAAGCCAGCGGCATTATTATCAGCGGCAATTGCACGATTGACATTGGGTAAAGTACAGGTAATTGCGGCAAGTGCCACAGTCGGTCGACCGTTACGACGTGAATTATCAAGAGTATTAGGATTACATTCGAGTGAATGTCCGGAAACATTACGCGGTGATGATGATACTAGTAAGTTGAACGAACGTGTGAATGATAATGATACTGTACATGTTGGACGAGCTGTGAAGATACCAAGTACTGTACGTAATTATGTACTGCCGGTGGATGGATCAACGTCAGGACAATTGTTAACATCGGCGGCATTTGCATCAAAGAGTTTAATGCAGCATGTATCGTCGTTTGAGAATGTAGCTGGACGGAAGGTATTGGTTGTGTTGACTAGGAATTGTGATATTAAGGTTCATAATGCCTTGGGTGCATTACGTCACTTTGGTATCAAGCCAGAGCCTCAGAGTTTATTGGATGCATTGGGTGCTGATGGAACTGATCGATTGGTGGAGGCTCATCGTCGTGTATCGGGTGTAGAGGGAGTGGGTGGTAGTAGCACAACAACAAAGAATGGCAAAGATGACGACGATGATGGATATGTCCTTGTTACACATGAAGATAATGTCCGTGGATTACACTTAGATGGATTGGATGCAGTGATTGTTATTGGACGTCCTGGTAGTCCAGATGAGTATACACATATAGCTGGACGAACCGGAAGGGCTGGCAAACGTGGTAGTGTATTGAACATTGTAAGCTATGAGCAAGCCGCGGCATTGTCATCCTGGACTAAAATGTTGGGTATTGATTTCCTGCCATTAACTGAGAATGAAGTGGGCAGTATCATTGCAGATTGATCTGATGAGCAAGGCTAGAGAGTATACTAAGATGTACATAAACATAAGTGTAGAGCTTTCAACCTTTCCCTATGTTCTTCATTGCCATGATCGACTCAAGAGATTAGATCAAAGGTACTGCCGCCTGAAATGAGATAAGGATACCACTTGCTTACCTACTCCAAGCTTAGCAGAGGTTAGTGGCCAAATAAACTATATTATATTATCCTCCAATGAATCAAGAAAGAGAAGAAGAAGGCGGTCCTACGCCAGTTGTTAGGAGGATGGATTCACTCAAGCAAAAGTTCAGGCGATTGAGTAGTAGTAGAAGTGGCAAAATTAATAATGATGAAACACAACCAATACCACAAACAACAACTCAGCAGAAACAATCTGCTATTGTGGATATATCCGATTTACTGGAAGAAGTAGACCAAGGAGGTGCTGCAATACTACTACGACGACCAGATCATATCTCCATAACTGGCAGATCAATACTATCAGCATTTCAATATACCATAAATACAAACGGAGCGATTACAATTAACTCAACGTCAGCACTTGGTGTTATGAATACCTCTGCATTAAAAGAGGACAGTCAACATTTAAAAACATTCTTTGATGTTAATGATACATTAGAATATGCGTGTGGATTAGATTGCCGTAGAGGCAGTCATGTTGCTTTGCAATTGGGCAGCATGATTGATGAGACAGACAATAATGCAAAGGATGTTACACCAGAATTGCATAGAAAGATTGAGGAGTCTATTACAAACAGTGAAAAGGAAGAATTGGATAAGACTGTATGTATATCTACAACTAAAGATTTAAAGGATCCGATACGTCTATGTCAAGCAATTGTATTGTTATCAAAAGAAGAAGAAGAGACACTACCGGCAGATTACGATATTGGAATTACGTTTACAGAACGAAAAGATCGAATAGTTGTGGAGTCTATATCACCTGGTGGTTGGTTCAGTTCAAAAGGATGTGCAATTAGAGAAGGTGATATTATAGTTGGTATTAATGAATATATCCTCTGTGGTATGAGTCCTGAAGATGTTAGTGGTATCATTAATGATATTATCTCTTCAAAAGAGTCAACACAATTATCTATCACGGCTATTGCAACATACCTCACAAGATGGGATAAGATTCGGTGAGTGATGATGTACTTGTATTGTTGTATGAAAGAGTACTTTTAGTCTATACCCCCCCTCTTTCTATGATTTGATACTCTTTTGCAAACTGTGTATCTTTGTATCTCTCATCTCTTATCTTTAGAAGATCAGCCGTTGCAGCTGGCGGAGGTACTCTTGTGGCATCAGGGACGATATTAATGGCCACTCCGCTACATCCAGTGGGACACGCAATGGCCTTGGGTGGAGTCGGCTTATTATCTACTGAGTTTGAAGCACCTAAAAAGGTTCTAGAGAGCACAAAGAAGCGAATCGATGATATGCGGCAGAGTTTTCAACAGCGAAGAGAAAGCTCATCATCATTGACAGCAGTAGAGAATGCGGCACAAGACGACTTACAGACTACATGAGTATTGACATAAAATGGCATCCCATTATACTTAATCTATCATCTTATTCAATGATTGAACTTAACTTTGATTCATATTTTGGCCTTGGCTCTCCGACAAACGGGAGAGATATGACTTGCATCTCGGGGTATTCGCAATCTTCTGATAAGAACTCGGGTGTAATCTTCAATAGTAGAGCCACAAAGAGATTATATGTCCAAAAGATGAGATTGATACTTGATAGTACTACACCCCATATGGAACCGGCCGAGGCATAATCAGCATTCATTAACGAAACACTGCCGAGATACCATTCTACCAAGAGATTCATTCGGTAAACACTAAACCCAACAGGTACTAGCAATGTAATGAATCTATGGACATTGGGATTGAACATGACAATTGATTCTCCAATGATTTGACACCACAGCACGAATAGATGAGGAGCTGCCAGTACTTTAACCTCGCTTTGTCCGTAGAAGATGGTAAGAAGAGGTAGGACTAAGCCGATAACGGCAGCCAAACCCACATACTTCTTAAACCAAGTATCATCCGAACCAGAGAAGAACTTTGACATGACAACAGATATGTTGTGTGGATGATCCTTGGGTCGTTGTCTGATTAGTAGATTACTCTGGAACCGAAGTTGATTTGCAAATACCAAGTAAGAAGGATACAGTATACAGAACAGCAAGTCTCTCAAAGGTATCACTGGGTAGTACCGATATGCAATCAACATAGCTAATAGGATCTGTAAAGTAGGTCCCGAAGAGGCAAATAAACGTGCCAGTGGCAATCCAGTGTTTTGAGGCATAGGTTTGAAGAGTAGTTGCTTCGTTGGTGTTATAGTTTTTTCGTCGGTGGTATCCTTTTTTGTTGTTGACATTATGGTGATTGTAGTACTGTTATTTGGATATATTCTATTGATTTTGTTATGACTTCCTCTCATAGATGATACTCTTGGCATATTTTATGAGCAGAGCATATCCTCCTGCTCTCCACGTACGATCCTTATAGCCTATCAACAATCTTGACTACTCTTGTCTATTCGTGGTTCTAAACCCACTTCTTCTTTAAAGAGTTTTCCTAATGACATGAAAACTAAATCAAAATCAAAGTCTCGAGATATGTCAAGATTGTGCCAGGCTCAATTGTCTTGTGGGCTTTCATTGCCAAAGCATACTCCAGCTCTCATAAAAGAGATAGACCATACAAACAACTGATACTGATAAATACAAGAGATATGAACAAGAACGATATGGAAGCCACCCTCGATGAGGTAGACAGGGATACAGTGATGAACGAGGCATATGCTGATTGGCTAAAGCTAAGCGATGTTCTTCATCTCTTTTTTGAATTCATTGACTCATTTGATGGTTCATCCACTGCCTTTGCCACCGCTGAGCCCATGATGGACAAGATCTTTCATGAAAAGTTTACCTTCCTCACTGGTATGTATCTGTTGCGGTTTGCTCTTTTGTCAATCTTCTGTAGTTCTCACACAAACTATCCACTCTACTCAAGACGACGGCCTAAAGAACCTGGACTGGTACCGAAGCTTCTGCAAAGCCTTTGCTACCAATGGAAGCATCGCCCAAGTTGTGAGTTTATTTGTTCGTATAGAATGTTCTATACTAACATGAGTATGTTCTCCTCTTTGGTCTTTATAGATGGATATTGATACTTGGGGGAAGAATGGAATCCAAGTTACAATCAAGAATGTTGTTGCTGGTACCGAGATTGACCCTATCGTTTTTGACGGAGTCGCCGTAAAGGTCAACGATGGACAGTACAAGATCATTTACTTTGAGCCAGTAGCCGATGAATTCTTAGATGATATGAAGAACGAAGAAAACGTTGGTAAGATGATTAAGCTGGTTGGTGAACATGAGAAGAATAGTACTGATGCTTTATAAAGAGAAGGGGCTCGCCTCATTTGATATTGGTGTAAACTTGTGTGTATTGATACCAACTAAACCACTTTCTCTCCCTACTACCTCTCATCGATTAATCTCTGATACACCGACTCTCTATTTAAACTTTCATCCTTTCAATATCCTGCATAACACGCTCCATGAATTCAGGTTCTTCCTTACTTAATACCTCCATCTCTTCTAATATCTTTTGTATCCTATCTTCTTCACTATCTACTACAATACTACCCTCTTCTCCAGGTATGAACTTCCGCCATTTCTTTGCATACTTTAATGTCATTACTTTATCAAAATCAACAGCCACCTTTTGCACGGCATTGTCCATCTGTTGTACAATAGCTTTAGCTACTATTAGTAGAACAATTGCAACTCCTGCTGCCGCAAATGCAATCTGTAGCGTCGGGTCAGAGGTCAGATCTGATATGCTCACTGTATCCTGAAATGCTTCTGAAATATCATCAGGCATTATAACTTCATCTGATGAGGAGGTTATGATCGATGATAAATGTATTGATGGTGATGGAAGCATATGAAGAGGTCTAAGTTGCTTATTGATTTGTGGGCTGTGGTTTGTCACCTTGCCATCAAGAAGATGATTTGTCTTGATGCCACAAAGATGATGTTTGGATACCGATATAAAAACACATCTTGTGCTGCTCTCAACTCTTGAGATAATCAAGCATACAAAAAGTAGAGTTATAAGCTGCATCGTAGTAGTCGCCGTAGCATTATGGTGAATTGCCGCTACTTACTTTGTTACCAGTGGTCTCAAAAATCAAACAAGTTAGAATCTTCCCAAGATTTAATGGATATATGGCGAGCAAACGGTATCCAATTCCTCCCGCCCCATCTAATCTCCTCATGACTACTAATGTAGTGAGCCTGCCTTTCAATAGTGTTATCGAGGGTTTAGGCTCCTCCAAGAAACAGTACTATATTTGATAGTATCATTTGTTTTATTTTTGGTAAGGAGGATACCGGTTAGTAAGATACGTTTGGTAGACTACAACTACAACAATCTACTCAATTATACTCTCTCTTATTCAATCGACAGATATTTAGCTTTAATAAGTTCCTTCTACATAGAAACCACCTTTTTATCTCTCCTAGTACAGAACACATTACAAACACAAATGAGTCTTGTGGTAGGGTATAACCCTATATAACCACATAGCACATCAAACAAAAACGAGCAACATTGCTCTTCGTCTTCTTTATTATGAGCACGTCTGGGGCATTGCTTTCAAATCTGAATGTCCATTCATAGTTGCCTTAGTCCATGCCTTCTTGAAGGCATTATACCAAGGATCATTATTATCATTCTTTGTACGTCCACCCAAGTACTGTACAGCAGCTCTTGCCGCTGGCCACCGATCATGAGTATCATCAATCACTTTACATTGCCTATTTGCATGTTTCAAACATCTACTTGATCCATCGCTTCTCCTCAAATCAGTACGGGTACAACATGGTACACCATCATCAATATCATAGAATAAACACATGTCGGTATTTAACATCATGTTTGTGTCCTGGCCTGTTTTAGAGCCAGACGTCCAATCGGTAAGGCCGTCCCCATTATCACGAGGAGTCCATGCTCTAATGACCAATTGTTCAAAGTATACTTTATCGAACTTGATAGCCTGTCGATGGTTTGGAACCCATTTCCCTTCGTGACCCGAGAACTGTTTGTGACCCATGCCAAGAGTATGGGCGCCCATCAAGGCCACTGCTTCGGCCCAATCTAAATCCATTCGTTTTATGAAAGTATCCTCAACCTGCTGGCAACCTTGACTGGAAGGTAGTCGACTACCCGAATCACGACAAACGGTAGCATCCTTACGTCCCCAAAAGTACAAGTCTTTCATATCAATCACATTATCAGATCCATAATTAAGTGCAGCATGACCACAAACAATCCAATAATCTGCCTTTGAAATGTCGGGATACTTGTTACGATGTATCCTCCTCATTGCAGAGTTACTATTCCATATCGTTTCCAGTCCTGAATTAGAGTTGTGTGTCCAGTCAATACAACCATCAGATCCTTGGTGATCGTCGGCATCTTTATCGTAATCCATAAAGTCATGAGCAACTAAACGGATGAATCCCTATAATATAGATGAAGATAAGGGTAGAGATTAGTACTTAAAATTTCGTATGATTGCAAAAATAGACCAAATACAAACTAGCAAAGAGATCAACTTACCCCAATAAAGTGTGTCAATTCCTCGTCATCTTGAATAGCATCGGCAATCTTATTAAAATCAGCTGCAATATCATCATATATCTCAACACTAACACATCCAGGGCCATGATTCTTCGTCTCTCCCTCACCACTTTCACTCTCTGTAGCACCAATCCATAAATTCTTAGGTGTAGCATCGACACATTCCTCAACATTACAATATTCCCAATTACCATTCTGTTTAAAACACCATGGTTTCATACCGGCATGGTGTGGATTACGACAGAATGCTCCGTCCTCTAATCCCCATCCTTGATTGTTTTCGATACGTGGCCATGCTTTACAGGATGTGCCACTTTTAGTTACGCTGATATCGCCTCGATAATCGGAAGATTTGAGTGATGGACAGCCACATTGATTTGGATTTGAAGAGCAGCCACTGCCGTTAAGCTCCCGACTTTTATTATCATTATTGTTGCGCTGTTGTTCATATGCTGTTAATGGGTCGATATCGTCTGATATGTGTTCTATACTGCCGTCTATAGTAGTTGTGGCGGACACGGATGGTACAAATAATGTTATCGATGATACTAACAAAAGTGCTGTCGATAGGACGAAGAAGTTTGTAGATGGATGTATCATAATATTATGATATGTATTATTCTATCTCCTTAAATTATATGCTCTAAAATATGTTTTTGCCTATTGCAACAACTACTATCAAATGAGCTCGGTTTACTAATACTACTCTATTAGCTATGCTTAGTGGGTGGTTATGATGGAGCGAGTTGAAGCTCTGGAGCCTTTCCGCATGTGATGACAAAATTTGAGTGTCTGAAATTTTGTTATTGCGGTTGAACGGTAAATGGTGAATGGCCGTCAATTTAGTCGTAGCTAATGGTAATAGTTCTCCTCTCCCCCTCTCTACATTGTCTCCGATGCCTTATACAGTATATCAGTGTATGAATATGAGGTAGCAGTATTCTGAACATTTCTAGAGATAGTATATTTCATAATACAATAATAATACCCTCTACTTGCCCACATAAAATAAAAGCTAGCGGTCATTAACTAATTTTCTTGCTCCCGGTGCCGCTTCTTTGATGCAATCGATATTAATATACTATCGTACATATTATATATATATTGCAATCTTATCTTTTAAAAATCCTCAAAATAAAAGAAGATTGCCATGAGGATAAGAGCTGGGCAGTTTGCAAGTAGAGGCAGTTTGCTATTCATAATCATAACTGCCATCACCTCCGCTTCACTATTCACTCTCGCCAATGACGAGGTAGTATGCCATTGCCATCACTTTAGGCATAGATTATGAGCAATTATGAGCAATAATGCGCATTGGCTAGCCTAACCCTACACATTACTACCGCCATTGCATTACATCATCATAACTTGTGAATTTTATAATTCACAACTCTTTTTGATTATAGCTGTTGCTTATTGAATGATTGAATGATGTGGCATCGTAGTACAAGGACAACGAAGCACAACAGTGTGACTGCTAAGGCAAAAGATGAAGGCTCTCTATGGAAGAAAGATGCAGTAAAACCAGCACAACGATGGCGTAATGTTGATGTTTTACTGGCTGCTTCTCTATTGATTATCTGGTTAATCTCTTCGGTTATTGACAAATCACATGCACATACTCAAGGTATCAGAGGCCTACAGTATATTTTTGATGGAGATGATACTACATCGGAGAATACCAATATCAACGAACGACATGATGATGTCTCAAAGACTAATAATGATGACTATGTACTATGGTCACGAAATCAAACATACTTTGGTGACTGTCAGAATAATATTGTTGGTAATGATGAATGGGGGGAAGAGCGTGCTCCCTATGTTGATAAGGTTGGAGTAAAGGATATGATTCAAAAGTGGGAA
>Ga0214478_100475_pt1 | contig 23555 bp, 21 predicted proteins | sample M1_20Mar14CPVII9_2_FD_178001 | JGI IMG/M metagenome (GOLD analysis project Ga0214478, IMG submission 178001) | Marine eukaryotic communities from Monterey Bay, California, United States - M1_20Mar14CPVII9sort6BwellD7 | ecosystem: Environmental > Aquatic > Marine > Unclassified | place: USA...
AAAGTGATGAGGGAGTAGAGGGAGAAGTTGCAAGTGATGAGGTTGGAAAGGTTGATGATTATAAGATGGTATCTAGTGAGGAACTTGGACTAAAGCTACCACCGCCAAAAGAAGACAGTGATTCATCCGGGTGTGATTCAGTTGGTGGTTTGTGTGAGAATATAGATCAAGTATTTATTAGTGAGGATGATGAGGATGTTATTGTTGATGATGATAATAGTCAACCATCGATATAGACGTGTGATTGTCTGAGGGATGATAGTATGCCGAACTTAATGGCAGATTATAGTTCCGAGGAGATGGTGATTGTATATGTATGTTTAACGACTTTGTAATTGTTTCCCTGACAGGCATAATGCATCACTGTATTGCCCTTACTATCACGAATGTTCAATAACTTATTGTCTAATCCTACCATATGTTTTACTACTTCCACCGATGCGTATTGACATGCCAATCGAAATGGGATGTCACCCTCGTCGTCAGGTGTGTAAATTGTACTAACGATACCAGGAAATACTCTAAAAAGAGTCATGATTTTGTTTGTGTTATTCTTCTCCTCATCAAAACGATACCAGGGAATAGGTGAACCATATGTTGTGATGTTGGCATTATTTCCCAGCCTTTGCTTCAACGTATCATGAAGTAGAAACTGAATCCTATCAACATCCAATCCTCTAGGGTACATCCGTTTCAACTTGCTAATGGCATCGTGAGAAACCTTTCCTCCCATAGCCTTACGAATAGGAAGAATCGCTTTTTCTTTTTTGTACTGTATCCATACAAACGTCATGCACGAAGCAGCGATTATAATAGCCCCTGATGTAACACACTTCATAAATCTTTCATCGCTACTAGTACAGTAACATGCCACAAGAAAGATGCCAAAGTACACACCCACCAAGCCTGAAACAAAGTGGCACATGAAATCATGTCTGTTTCGGTACAGATCCATTCTTTCACGAGTCCAGATCCTCTTAATCAAATAAGATTCTCTCCTCATGCTTCCTAGGTAGGTTTCATACCAATCGTCATACCAATCGAATTCAAATTCATCTAAGACCATCGTCGACCAGGGGATGCTTACAGCAATCGGAAATATAAGTATTCTAATATTACCGACCAATACTACTAATCCAACAAAGAATGCAACTGAAATATAGAATACTTGTATATTAATTGCATCATAATTCCCACGATATCCCGACAAAAGCAAGGAGATGACAAATGCCCATAGTGCTGACAATATTATTATTGGGAGTGTTGCAAAAGTTAGATATGTCTTTGCTTGTTGAAGACCTTGCCATATAATCCAAAGTAGCATAGCATATATACCAATGCAAGCCCATAAAAAGCATACCGATTTGCAGAAGGCTGTCCACAGACGGCTAGCCTTTTGACGGATGATGTCCAACATGATATCGATTATTCTATAATTATTGTATATATTAACCAGTGTATGCGTGTTTACGTATGTGGTTTGGTATAGGACTGAATATATGTAGTGTATTATACTCGAACTTTAACCCACTTTAGCAGCCTATACTATATTGTGAGTTGTACCGATTATGTGTGTGTTCAGCATAGAGGGTGATTGGTATGGGTGAACCATCAAAAGAATTTTTCATTGATGTGAGAGGCAATCCGCTACTTACCACTTGACCCCTGCAAACTATATATACAAATCTACTACTACTTATTCTTTACTAAATATCTATGCTCTCTATCTATATCTCATTCCTCTAATCCGCGACCGTACCAGCCGCCAAGCAATCTTATCTTATAATATATCTACTTTTGACAATATCTTGAAGTTTCTAGAGAGTTGTTTGATAAAGTTCCATAAAGTTTCAATTTATGCAAAGATTAGAAGTACATAGGACGACGTCGATAGCTCAATTCACTGACGGCAGCCTGCACTGACCAGCGTACCATTTGTTAGATCTGCTTCTTACCTTTTAGAAACACAGATATATGATATATGAATCAAAGAATTGACTTCGTATTGGCCGGTCAAAAATATACGCATAATACTACGTCATTAGTTACTCCGCGATAGACTACTTACCTAGGACGAATGACATATCGTAGAGACTTAGGGACACATCGTCGTCGAGGATTCTTTATCTTTATGACAAGTATACCACTCATGGTAATAATCTTGATTAATGTTGCAACACAGATCAGCCGATTAGATTTCATCCCTGCATTACTAACAGAGCAGAACGTCAGTACTGCTGATAATCATACTAATACTAATACTACGGAATGGATTGATACTCGTATTGAATTCATACATATCGGAAAAACTGGAGGTATGACAATAGTAAAGTCGTTCAACTTGCGGAGAAAAAGAAATGAAGTGAAATGTATAATGGCCAAACTACGTAGTACTAATGCCACAGACGATATCACTTCTTGCAATACCAATCGGATAGGTGATTCAAAGATATACAATCATACCATTGGGCATTATCATATGCACGGTGCCGATATGAAGAAAGATGAGAAGGAGTGGTTACTACAGAATTCAAATACATTCCTGTATACAATCCGTGAACCAATTGCACGTATTATATCTGCATACAATTATCATCGAGAAGAATATAACACAATGGATAATTACAAATTGAAGTATAAAAGATTTGTTGATTGTTTCCCATTGGGTATTAATGATACGGTCAATATACTAAGGACAAGGATTCCTCATAACAATACTGAAAAACAATGTAGAATATTAGGCGAGAATGTATTGAAAGGTAAAACTTTTGGTGGAGGGCCACACTTTAAACTCAATTACAACTTTTATAATGATTATACAATTAAGAAATACATAAATCATTCAGTGGCAGTGATAAGAACAGAGTATATGTGGGACGATATTATTAACTTAGAACAGGCTCTTGGTGGATCGGGAGACTTCAAGAATGTTGGATTTAAGCATTCTCATGGTAGTGTTCCATACCAAATACAATTTATCTATGCTGTTTGTTATACGAGGATATTGAGATATATCAACAGCTCATATTGAAATCGATCAATTTAAATGGATTGCAAAAGAGAGAGTCATTATCTAACTTGATGACAACTTGTCAGATCAAGAAGATAGGAATAGACTTGTTGGACGAGCCGTTCTCCTGGAAGGCATATTCAAAGTCAGCTACATGCAATAGGACTAATATCATAAAGTAAGCGAATCCAATTGAACTAAGTAATAGGAAAGTATGTGATGCCGGTATGTTTTAAGTTTAACTAGAGGTACTTGAGAATAGTATCCTTGACTGGTCCAGGTACTTCTATACGATAATCAGCGAGGTTATTGGCAGCGTCGTGCAACTGATCTATCTTTGCCTTCCACAAAGCTAACTCAAACAATGTCGTAGCCTCCTTGATTTCATAGTACCTAACCAATCTAACAATCTTGCCCAGCGTTTCTTTATCTACCTCTACTGCAGTTTCAATTGTTCCCCATTGATCTTCTATTAGTTCTATTTGACGATGTATAGAAGGGATGACAAGCTCGCCGCCTCTCCATTCTACTGCAGAAATATCATCTAACTTGGCCTCTATATCTCTTTGCCCTGCTTGAATGATAATATTCAAGCGAGTTGAAAGGCTAGGGAACTTGAACCTCTCTAAAGCAGTGGAGGAGAATGCACAGTGTCCAATTTGTGGCAAACTACCGCGGTTGAATATTACCTCTCTCAAGTTAGGGCAGTTGTTAAATGCATACTGTTCAATCTCATCAACAGTAGAAGGTATTGTAATACTATCCAATGAGGTGCATCTGTCAAACACACTCTTTCCAATCTTCTTTAATCCATCACTAAGTCCTAACTCTCTCAATCTATGGCAACCCCAAAAAGCTTTAGGTTCAATATCATTAACAGTAGACGGTATAGTAATGCTTTGTAATGATTTACATCCTCGGAATGTTTGTTTTTTGATCTTCTCAATCCCATCACTTAACACCAACCCCCGTAAATTTGTGCAACTATTAAATGCATACTCTTCAATCTCAGATACGGTAGATGGTATTGATATGGTTTCCAATGACGTACATCCCTCAAATGAAAAGTTCCCAATCTTATTTAATCCATCATTGAGCACTACCTCCCTTAAATTGTCACAATACATAAATGCACCACGACATAGCTCTGTGACAGTAGAAGGAATTATAATACTTTGTAAAGATGTACACTGATTGAATGCGCTTTCCCCTATCTTTATCAAGCCCTCATTTAGCAATACCTCCCTTAATTGACTACAATTTCTAAATGCACGTTCGCCAATCTTTGTAACAGTAGATGGAATTGTAATTCTTTGTAATGAGTTACACCCATCAAAGGCAAATTCTCCAATCTCTCTGAGACCATCGGTTAATTTAACTTCTATCAAACTTTCACAACTAGCAAATGCATACTTGCCAATCTTGATTAAAGTAGAGGGTATGCTGATACTCTGCAATGACGAGATGCCTTTGAATATATAATCGTCTACCTCAACAACACTTGCATGAAATCGTACACTAACTACATTCTTTGGGACAGACTGTCCGTTCCCTGTATACTCGAACACTGCACTCATAATTTATGTTAATGTTAGGTGATATAATCTTTCTCTATAACTATTACTTGATACCGATATACTGGCTGACTAAAGTAGCCCAACGATGACGTGTCTTATTATTAGTAGGTAGATGGTACGTATATATGTGTATACACGGGCTTGTACAGAGGCGTAGATTATGATGATTGATTAGCGGTGTACCTTAATAAATTAAAAGTGTACACAAGATGTGTTCTTTTTTGTGGTGTACTATGCAACTTAATTTGAGACACTTAATTTGAAGAATAAGCTGTTGACACTATCTGATAGGAATATCTAATGTCATTGTGATGATGCGCCCACTACGCGCTGCCATAATTTGATGGTATTTGAGATTTTAGTAAGGATACCGTATCTTTTTGTTTGCTTGATATTGATATACTTTAAATGCCATGGCGTTAGTTGTCTATTCTCTACATGGTTGATACCAATGAATGTATTATTATAATTATGAAGTCAATTTGACACTGCTAGTTGCGCAGCTCACAGGAAATTGCAAAAGTACACATCTTGTGCACAAAAACTTAACTAAGGGCATGGAAGATTAGAAGATGATGAATGATGATGTTTGCTACAACAAAAGTACTTCTATTTCTCCATATATCAGTGTCTACTACTGTTTCATCATTCTGTCTATTATCCCCATCAATTACAACTAGACCAACATCTTACTATGCAAACAATCCCACACAAAGTGATGATAATATAAATATCGAGCAACTTACAACATCAACTCGACCATCATTATTTCCCTACCAAGAAGATGGTGTTCAACGTCTTGTCTCAGATCGACGATTACTACTAGCAGATGATATGGGTCTTGGTAAAACAGCACAATCAATCGTTGCATTAAATCATCTATTCATAAATGACGAAATATCACCAATCGATTGTCGAATATTAATTATATGTCCCAAGTCGGTAGTCTCAGTTTGGTATGATGAGTTAGAGAAATGGTTAGATGCAACATATCTTACTGTACATGATAATGTGTATGTAATATCAGCAGCATGTAAATCAGATCCATTGGATATTAATTCCTCTAGTGGAATGGTACAAATTATTAATTATGATATATGTAATAAACACCAAGATGCATTACACGAGTGTCGATTTGATGTATTGATATGTGATGAAGCACATTATTTGAAATCGGCTAGTTCACAACGTTCAAATGCAATATTGGGTATAAAAGAAGGTAGTATTGGTGGTATAAAATCTCAATTTCTTTGGTTCCTCACCGGGACGCCAATTCTCAATCGACCAAATGAAATCTTTCCATTACTTTGGGCATTGAGGAAGAATGAATATAGTACTCCATATTATGCATTTGCCAAATCATGGAGTAGTAGTTTTAATGAGGTAGCAAACCTTGGTCAACTCAAGAAGTTAATGAAACCGCTCATGTTACGGAGGAAGAAGCTAGATGTGTTGAAAGATCTACCACCAAAGCTATATTCTGTTGTGACACTAGAAGGATCGGAGGAGGCAACTGCAAAGGAAGAGGAGTATGCATTTGATACCTATGGTGTTGATTTATCAGTGGCAAGAAGGAGAAGGAGTAGTGATTCGGAGGAGAGTTTGGGTGAATTTGGAGAAGGAGCTACTTTACTAAGATATGGTATAGGGAAGGATATGACTGGCAAGGAAGCTCTGCGGGCATTGGCAAGTATACGAAGTAGCTATACTTCTTATCTCAAATTAGAACCAGCGGTCCAACTACTGAAGCAGTACACTTTATGTGAAAAAGTTGTTGTGTTTGCAAATCATCGAAAGGTAATCCTTGGTCTTGTGGAAGAGTTTGGAAGTTCATGTGTACATATCATTGGTGGTATGGACAGTGACACTCGTGCAGAAGCGGTACAGAGGTTTCAACATGATACAAGTTGCCGTCTTTTCATTGGAAGCATACGAGCAGCTGGCGTGGGCCTTACATTGACAGCATCATCACATGTAGTATTCCTTGAATTAGATTGGAGCCCTGGCGTGATGACACAGGCAGAAGACAGATGTCACCGAGTTGGACAGCAGGATTCTGTACAAGTTGATTACTTTGTCTTTAAAGGCACCATCGATGGTTGGATGGCGCAACAGCTAGCTCGAAAATCTGCGGGTATAAGACGAACACTGGCACCATCTAGATCAAGTGGAGAAGAACGGCAACATAAATACAAATTAGACTTTGGAAAGTATAGAGGAGAAGCTTTAGATGATATACCAATCGAATACATTACCAAGTTTCTCGTCAAAGAGGAAGTATATAAGAAGAAGCCAGCATTATGGAATGCTCTGTATTTGAATGATGTTGTCGATGAAGCACCTCTCACCAACCCTGAGTTATTAGAAGACGATGACAAAGACAAAGAGACAGCTACTACTGCAGTTTTATACACATTCGATTTTGGTCAGTATTATGGCATGGAATGGGGTCAAGTACCTCAAAATTATCACGATTGGATAATAACAAAAGGAGTCTGGCAGAAGAGAATAGGCCTATGGATTGCTCTTCATGAGGCTGGTCTTGTCTCGGAAGACCCAAACTCATCATTAGAGAACCCCGAAGTGCCACGAAACAAACAGCTCATGGCCAATCAGTCTGATAAGAAGGAGAGCAAAGAGGCCCCAGTTGATTACACATTCAATTTTGGAAAGTTTAATGGTGTTAAATGGAATGATACTGACCAAGGTTACCGAGATTGGATAGTAAAAACAACAGATATCTGGAAGAAACGGACTGACTTATGGATTGCATTATATGATGCCGGCATCATAATGGAAGAGCCAGAGTCATAGTAGTATATAAACTCATATAAAACAATGTAATTGTATATCTACTAAATGCAATTATGATAGATACTGTAAGATAGTATCCTTCACCGGTCCAGGAACTTCAATTCGATTTACATCTCGGTTGATGTCATTTGCCGCTTCCGCTTGGTCAAGATTTGATTTCCATAATGCCAATTCAAACAAGGTTGTCGCCTCCTTGATTTCATAGTAACTAATCAATTTGATAATCTGATCGAGACTTTGTTGTACTCCAATCACTACCTCGGCCATAGTCGCAACAGATACAAACAGATCACTACCTCTTCTTTCTACTGTTCCACGGACTTCATCTATCTTTGCCTCAACTCTTGGATAATGACCAGTCTGAATGATTTTGCTTAGACGATTTGAGATACTGGGATATTTGAATATAGATAATCTAATACAACGAGTAAAAGAACATCTCTCAATCTGTAATCTCTCGCTATGTATAAATACCTCCCGTAAGTTCCTGCAATCTTGAAATGAATAGTCGCTAATATGTGTAACTGTGGAAGGTAAACTGACGGTAACCAACGCTATACAACATGCAAATGCACTATCTCCAATCGCCTGCAACCCCTCATGAAGTTTTACCTCCCGTAAATTCACACAATATTGAAATACACCGTTACTAATATATGTAACAGTGGAGGGTAAACTAATGGTAACCAATGCAGAACAACTATCGAATGCGTTTTCCCAAATCTCTTTTAGGCCGTTGTTAAGCAGTACTTTCTTCAATCTATTGCAATATTCAAATGCCTTATATCCAATCTCAATTAAAGTAGAAGGACACGAGATACTTTCCAAAGATGTACAATTATGAAATGCAAATCGGCCAATCCTTTGCAATCCTTCATTTAATACTACTTTCTCCAAATCTTTGCAATCAAAGAATGTCGTATCATTAACCTCGATAACATCAGGATGAAATCGTACGCTAACTACATCCTTAGGGATACTCTGTCCTTCTCCTGTATACTCAAACACCTCATCAGCTGATATATTACTTGTCATATTTATATATATTATATATAATTAGACCTCAGTATTGTTTGTTGTGTAGGTAAATTGTAAATTAAAAGTGTGCACAAGATGTGTACTTTTTTTGCGTAGGGTATTATTGCAACTTAATTTGAGATACTATTGCAACTTACTTTGAAGAATAAGGGAGGTATATGTCTGTTAGCTGTTGACACCATTGATAGCAATATCCACTGTTATTGTGATGCACCAAATGTGGGTGATTGGTAATATATACTTTATGGATACCCCGTATCTTTTCGACATAAAGCAATCATGATGGTTAGAGTCGAGACGTGATATATCAGATTATAGAACATAAGTAGTAGAAGAGACGGCATATTGGATAGATCAAGATTTTGCAATGGACAATCTAATAAACCTACTAAATCACAATAGCAACTTTACAATAGTAACCAATAATACCACCACAAATCAACGTCAAGTTATTGCAACAAAATCATTAACACCTGGTGATATCATCGGGCCTTCTAACGGGCTCCCTGCCGAGTATGTTTTGGACCCTGTGGAGATATTAAAGTGTAGTGATGTTGCTCAGAAAGTTCTTGGTATTGATGTTGGTATTGGCTGTAGTGACAAAGATGATGAAAGTATAGATTATGAACAGCAGAGAATTGATAAAGAGAAGATGGCGTTTTGGCTAGCTTTTGCAGTGATGGGTAAAGAGGCTGAACAGCGGCAACAACAAACTGCTGAATCTAGAAAGAAGAGAAAGTATATCGATTTATCATCAGATAGTACCGCACCAACACAACAAGAAGTACACGATGCCTATCTATTATCACTACCAAAGGAAGGACCAGATCCATGCTGTTGGTCGAAAGAAACACGAGATACATTACTAAAAGGTACGCCACTCTTAACACAGATTGATACAACACTAAATCAAATACAAGATGAATACAATCGAGCTGCCAAAGCATTAGAAGAAGATATCAAACTACCACCATTCTCAATCAACGGACAAGGCACTTTTCCATCAGTATTATGGGCACGATCAATGCATATCTCACGATCATTTCCACGTAGTTTAATTGATGAGGAGGGTGTTTGGTGGCAGGGGCGGAAGAAGTATCAACCTCCATCTGAATCAGAACAAGTAGCAGATACAGGAAGTACCACAGAATCAAGAGATATAGAAAAGGACACGAACAATACAACAGAAGTATCAAGTGATAGTACCACCGTTTTTAGTGTCAGATTGGGTGGATATCGTGCCCCAGTTATTACAACACAACAATTAGATCAGTCAAAGGAAGAAAAGTCAAAACCGCACCCACAAATAGAAGAAGAATCAAAGCAGCAACCACAATCTCGACAACCTCTACACATACCTGGATCAACCCTCGGCATACTAATACCACTAATGGATATGATAGATCATAAGAATGCTCATCCTGTTCAATGGGAAAGTGTTTATAACCCTTCCACTCAAACACGAAGTATACGATTCCAAAGTTGTGTAGAAGTCAAAGAAGGAGATGAACTATACAATAATTATGGACCAAAAGGCAATCTTGAGTTACTAGCCACGTATGGGTTTGCTATATCAAACAATGTATTGGATTCAGTGGAAGGTATTGTATTAGGTATTAGTAGTATACCAAACTCTGAAGATGAACGAGAAACAGGTAGATATCAAGCACAAGTTGATTTAGTAAAGGAGTATGACATGCCACATCGGATTGATAAAGACAAGGGTGACTTTGGTGTGTTGTTCCTCGGTCCATTCTCTTTGCACCGCAAGTTATCAAGTAGTACGGATGATGATGGAGAGGACAAACTACAAGATGATAGTAGCGAGGGTGGTGTCATACCCGATGAGTTATATCGAGCATTAAGTATAATTGGTCTAGAGAATGTAGAAGAAGGACCGATGGTATCTATAGATGAGATGGAGATACTTAAGGAGGTGTTGACAAAGAAGCTTGAAGGATTTGGTACTGCCTCGGCAGATGGTAAAAGAAGCATCCTCTTCTGCTGATCAATTGATGAGGGTAGAATCCGTCGAGGCATACAAGGATGGACAGAGACAATTGTTGCAATTAGCACTTGCCGAGCTGGATTCTTTACTGTTGGGTAATGATAGGTAATGATGATGAGGAAGAAGAAGTAGACTCAGTAGCAAATAAAATATAAATCTACTTATTTCTTACGATTATGTCTTGTTACTACCAATTGACTGTCTCGTTATTTCCTCCCATTACCAAAGGTACTGCATAACAGCATCCTTGACTGGTCCTGGCACATCAATACGGCATGCATCTCGGTTGATATGATGATCTCCTTGCTCAAGTTTTGCCTTCCACAATGCCAATTCAAATACGATTGTACCTTCCTTGATAGTTTCATAGTAGGTTATCAAACGATCAATCTTGTCGAGACTTCCTTTAATTGTCTCGCCTTCCTTTTCGGCTCCTGCTGCTTCAGCAGATGCGAATAGTTTACTACCATTCCTTTGTAATAGTGGATCCCTGATTGCATCGATCTTACACATAATATCCATTTGACTCAGAGAAGCAGCTGGAATATTATCCAGGCGTGTCGAAATGCTTTGAAAATTGAAGATTTGATTAGAGCAATCGTTAAATACTTCACTTAGTTTCATAAGCTGCTTATCTCCATTGATATTCACTTCCTTCAGATTGATGCATCCTTCAAATGCAGCATACCCAACCACTCTGAGAGTAGATGGGAAATCAATACTAGCCAACGATTTGCAATGTAAAAAAGCCTCCTTTCTAATAGTCTGAAGTCCCTCTCCGACGACTACCTCCTTCAATCTCGTACATCCACAAAATGCTTCGGTTCCAATTTCAATAGTAGTAGAGGGAATGATGATACATTCTAGTGTTTTGCAACAATAGAAAGAATGAAACCCAATCTCATCTATACCTTCATTCAAAACAACTTCTTTCAGCATATTACAATAACGGAATACTCCCACTCCAATAGACGAGACAGTTGATGGTAAATTGATACTTTTCAGTAGTTCACAATCACTAAATGCATATTCTCCTATCGATTGTAATCCTTCATTGAGTACGACATCCGTCAACTGTTTGCAATCTCGAAATGCATTATTATCAACTTCAATAACACTCGAATGAAACCGTAAACTAACTACATCCTTTGGGACAGCCTGACCATTCCCCATATACTCAAACACATCAGATTTGTTGCTTGTCATATTATTTATTATGTCGTGTGTGCCTTTATTCTTTATATAAGTAACTATTAATCAATATCCCGAAATTTAAGCTGCTAAACTATTTACAGCTGCACGGTGTTGTTCTGTTCGGTTTGGCTGGCTATGTTTGAGTATGGAAAGGTGCACCTTCCTAAAAAATAAAAGTGCACAAGATGTGTGGTAAATTTATGCCGGTATTGACGAATGAAGAGAAGTATATAGCCAACCCTACACCACCTATTGATGGCATGTATAAACTTCCTGCAGATAGCTCCCAAGGGACGGCACAATATGTGATAATATGGTTAAGTACGGGGCTATGTTATTCAAGACTTCAGTGATGAAAGCTTTAGAATTTTGCCCAAGAGGATACCAGGCAAAAAGTCAATTCGATAAACATTCGATCGACCTGGCTGGTGACTTAGCTAGCTGTCTACGTAATCTTACAAAGAAGAGTATGATATCAGTAGCACGTCGTAATAGATATATCTATGTACTATGTATTACTGTCAGATGATGTATACATGCCTAGAAAGGCAGATACTGTAAAATACAATCCTTGACTGGTCCGGGTACTTCAATACGACATGCATTGCGGTTAGCGTGGCTAGTACCACCTGCTTGTTCAATCTTTGCTTTCCACAAAGCCAATTCAAATAGTGTTAGCCCTTCTTTCATCTCATAATAAGCAATCGACTTGGAAATCTGACCAAGCTGCCATCGTTTATTCAAAGTCCAATATTTGCTCCTTCCCATATCTACTAGTGACGAAGATATAAAGATCTCATTACCTCTCCTCTCTACACTACTATCCGATACTTCAGAAGGAACTACGGCCATGTCTCCTCGACCGGTTGGAAGATTGGGCCATGGTGCCGGATATTTGGACCATTTAGTTGACTAGAAGAGGGGAAGGAGCACGGGTAAGTTTAATACTGATACACATAGTCAAGTGCCAAGGAAACAGACCACGACGTACCCTCTGAATCATGGCATTACGTAATTCATTCGACATTCTCCTGAGAGGAATATCCTTCTTGGCAGGCCATCCTTTAAAGTCCTTTTCTTGACAATCTAAGCAACAAAACCAAGGCATTGAGGGATCGTTGCTGCCCGACCAGGCGCAGCATGCTGCCAATTGACATCCGGTTGTTTCACATTGTTGTCCATGCGGATCATTGATTTCTACAATGGGGAAAACAACTCTTAAATTCCAAAACTCATCACCAAAACGAAGCCCCCTCGACCTCCTTTTCTTCCTTTTTACTTTTTTGTCAAGTACCGCATCAACCTTGGTCACAACTTCTGGGTGGTATTGGATGATTTCCCCTAAACGGTTCACAATTTCGGGGAGCCTTAACTTCTGTAATGATGGGCAATTGTCGAATGCATGAATGCCAACTTTCTTCACGTTATTGTGGGGAGAATAATCACCGAATATAGTTCTCAAACTCTTGCAATTATAGAATGCAAGATTGCCAATCTCTCTCAAATATTTTGGTAATCTGATACATTCTAATGCTGTTCCATAAAATGCTCTCTGCCCGATTGTATGTAACTTATCATTAAAGACTACCTCAACCAAATTGATACACCCACAAAAGGCACCTTCCCCAACATCTTGTAGACTTGCGTTGAACACTACCTTCTTCAGTTTACTGCATTCGTAAAACGCTTTATCTTCAACCTTACATACATCAGGATGAAAGTGTACTTCAACTACATCTTTTGGTACAATCTGGCCCCTCCCCGTATACTCAAACACATCATCTGATGATGTGTCGCTTAGTGACATAATATAATTTATAATTAATGGCGTATGTATCTTATTCTGTGTATATAATTGTCAATTGATACCGATACTATAGTATAATTCAACCGTTTTAAAAGTTATTGATTATTTGCAGTTATTGACCGCTTTTCTCTTGTCAATAATAGACAGAGAGGATTATGTTTGGTTAGCAGATAATTTATGGTTAGATGCACTTTCAATTAAAAAAAAAGTGCACAAGATGTGTACCTAAATTTATACTGATATGTTGAACAAAGAGAACTATACAGCATACCCTACAACACCTAAATAACGTATAATACCTCCTGCAATAGAGATCCTTATGCAACTGCTGTGGTCGATAAGATATAGAGTGGCGTGGTGTGAGTTTTGTTTAAGGGAGGAGGTTGCTATTTTATTCCCGATACCGACTGTGCTGAATGGGAAACTCATGGTTTGAGTATGTCAATGTATTCAGTTATGTTCTTATTAGTCTCAACTCTCGGTGGTATGCGTGGTTACGAAGTGATGTGGACCGACTTAGCAGCGCTGAGATATGACGTTAGATATGCCAAACAACGAGGTGATTATACTGGTGTTGCATGGCCGATCGTTGGCCGGTTCAAGGCTCGAAATGGAGTGTTGGACAACTACATCATACCCATTGCCGGCACCACAAAGTCCGGCCTGAAGTTCTTCAAGTGGACCGAAAGATTTATTAGTAGATTAGAGCTAGAAGGTATGGAGAATGGATGGGCTTTCAGACGACCCGATGGAACTAGAGCCAAGGCAGCAGATTACCGTGCCAACATCTTCCAAAAGCTGGAAGAACTTCAAGCCACGACGAACTTAATCGAGGACGAATGCAACATATGGGATGCGTTTGGGATTCAACGCTCAGGACGTCGATGCTTCGTGGCGGCATGTACCAACGCCAACATTCCCAAGCACATAATTGAACTACAGTGTAGATGGTCAACTGATAGAGCCAATGGAGAACGAACGGTAGTTAGAACAATGATACACAATTACTCGGAGATTAGGAACATTAAGTATAGCTTACTTCGACCATCATCAAAAGCTTTCTAGGGGACATGCCGGCGGGCTTAGCGTGTCCTAGCGGCCTGCTGGTAACGCCCTGTTGGAATTAATTGGAAAATTTATTTTTAGTATTAGTATTGGAAATAAGAGTTAGTGGAGGTATGTCCTGCCTAAGAGGTACTCGCCTACATCTTGGCAAGTCCATGTTCGGGGCCATCTTTCTGGTCTTGTTGCAAGATGTCGATGTCCATCCGACAGATTTGTAACTCAACTGAGCATTGGATTTGCACAGGTGAGCCGCTGATCCAGCATTGAGCTTGGCATCTAGTGTGCTACTGGTGGTACTGGGTGACGCCCCCCCACACACACTTTATTCCTTCATAATGTCACATAAAGTAATAACAGATTAAATGTTGCCTCTCTGATTTTGTCGAGCCGATTGTCTTCCCTGACCCAATACTCTGCAGGTCTGCAGTCCTTCATCAGTTTACCCTAGGTAACTCCAACAGCTTTTTATTGTGCTCCTCCTTCGTGTCAATTAAGAATAAATTGGCGATAAAACGTCAATGTATTGTTTACACTAAGGTAAAAACAAGTAAAGTATTATTAGGCACCTTCCGAAGTTAAAAGCGGCCGATTAGTGAATTTTTAGGCGAGAGGAAAGTTGCAAAAATTGAGAGTGAGAGTTTGAGAGAGATGAAGAAGAGAAGAGGCAAAAAGAGAGGCAATAAAACCATCTAACAACTGGTGTTGATGATCAGCTCCTCCTCATTGTTAAGCCTCCTTGTGTTTCTAATGCAATAGGGCTGAACAAGTGACAATGAAATTAGTATGAACGTAGATACATGAAAAATTACAAATTACAAGTAGGTTGAGGGCTCATCACAATATAATCTTTAGCGTTAGGCTCTTCAACAGCTAAATACGATCCTATTGGCAATAACATGGTTCGTATTACCGTAAGCGTTGGATGAATGGTAGTGCTTATTTATGCGGCCTTTGCAATGTTGATACTCTCAATTTGCAATGTTAAAAAACCAATTGCTCGAATGTGTGCACACAAAAACGATATAGATGGTTGTAATAGTTGCAATAAGATCCTGGTCATCGATGATAGTCTAAAGATATAATAACTATCGTTTGTTGGTTAGTTTGACGCCGCATACTCATTGCAATAGACGTATGATTTGTACTACCAACAATCAATATAGTGGTTGATGTGCATCTACATAACATATTATGCAATCTGCACCAAACCCTACAATTATAAATATCGTCGATGGTATTAGATGATTTATGCCAATGATGTGATATATATTCGATTTAGATTACAACAACAAAATATTGCATGTATAACAGCAGCGGCCTCCCGTTCGACAGCTCTCTACACGGATCAATACATCGGCAGTATACGACAATCAACTTTGGATGTATGAGAATGGATTCTACTACATATCTACTAGGTATGGTCGTATAGGGATAGTCCAATCCGAGAGAATGATAAATGCACATATGATATGCACACAAAAACAAATGAAAGATATTAGAGGAATGAGAATAGATAAAGATAGAGATGATAATTGCATTAACTATACGCCCTAGATATCTACTGAATACTCGTTACATCAATTATTGACATTACTCATGTGGGAATAGACAACTTTCTTTCTAAAGTACTCCTTTCCAATTGCTCTATATCGCTTTATCAGTGTAGCAAAGTTTTTGATATCTTTCCACTGCTTCTTGTTGGACTCCGGTTGGACCTTGTCCTGATTGTTTCTTTGTGTCCTTTTTCATATAACATGGTTCTATTCTATTACTACTCTCTTGACGATTGTGATACTCATGAAACCAATAATCTAAGAAATCATTTAAAGTGTTAAATGTTCGATTGATACGATGCTCTTCACTAATTTGAAACCTAAAAACTTCCCAACCATCAGAAGTTGAGTACTCCTTCTTCATCTTCTTCTCCTTATTTTTATTATCGATCCACTCACGGTGAGTCTCCTTCATGATATAATAATTAATTACATCAGTGTAGTAACGGTGCCACATAGCAACATTCTTATCATTAATCGTCTCAAAGTCATGACGCCATATAGCAACATTACTTAGCAAATGTAACCCTTCAGATGACAACACCATTAATTTAGGATTTTATTGTTGTAACGCCATCCGTATCATTCTATGAGCATTGTCATATATTATACCATACACGGTGTATCTATTTTGATTTTGAACTTAATGAATGATACACTATGTCTTGTAGTAGTAATACTGTGTATTCTTTACTTGATATATCCGCATGTGATATGCAGCATCAACGCTGTCTCTAATACATGATTGTTTCAATAAAACAAATATATGAACAGCAAAGTTATAATAATATGTCTGGTATGGTCTATGGTAGCCATTCTTAGCCATTAAGGCCGTCCATACACCTAACACGGGTAAACTGCTCCCGCCTACGCGGATTACTGTTAAATACTACCTCCTTTAATTGTTCACATCTATTAAATGCCTCATCTTCAATCTTAACTATGCTAGGATGAATACGTACACTAACTACATCTTTTGGTATAGTCTGGCCATTCCCCACATAATCGAATACATCATCATCGAATTTACGCTTACTCATTATTTGTAATTGATGTATATGCGTTAGCCTTTATAACAACCAATCAATATCCCGATATACGAGCTTAGTATAATAATCAACCGTTTAAAAGATATTGTATGTAATCAACCTCTTTCTCTTGTATGATAAGTGAGGTTAGTTGAACGTTATAGTTAGATAAGGTGCACGTTAATTAAAAATGAGGTTGTTTAGGTGTACCTTAAAAAAAAAGTGCACAAGGTGTGTTCGTAAATTTACGCCGGCCGATATTGTTAGACAAAGAGAACTATATACCTAGTCTTATGCCACCTAATTATGAATATATAATACTTCTTGCACGATAGTCTCTAATAAACACGGCGCAATCGACAGTAATAACTTATGTATGTTAGTTTCTTTCCAAGGATCAGGAGGTTTAAGTATCTGATTCCCGGATAAGTGAGGATACCGGATTAGTGAGATGATGATAGACATGAGAGTTGGGGTATTATATGTCGGTTAGTTTATAATACAATCGTAGTATCTAATCCAACTGACGACCTGACCTAAGTTTTCTCCTCTTCCCAGTTGATTCTTCATTGACCAGTTGCTCTAGTTGCTCTTGAATTGTAGGACCCAATTCACTCCAATGACAAAGATACTGTAGAATAGTTTCCCTGACCGGTCCGGGTACATCGATGCGGCATGCCTCATGATTTTCTTGTTTTTTATCATCCCGATCCATATTAAACTTCCACAGAGCTAGCTCTAATAGCGTTGTTGTCTCATTAACTTCATAGTACCTGATCCGCCTTACAATTTTGTCAAGACTGTCTTTAATTGGTTTCCAATCGAAGTTAGCAATGTCAGCTCCAAACATTCCAATGTTTGTTCGGTGAGGTATTTTCATTGCCTCGACAGGTAAAAACATATCACTACCTCTTCTTTCTACTGCTCCGCGGACCTTATCAATCTTATTCTCAACTATTGGGTAATGCCCAGCCCGAATAATATTATCGAGACGTGTTGAAATACTAGGGAATGATAACATTTCAAATGATCTGCAATATGCAAATGCACATTTGTCAATACTAACACCTTCGTGAAGTACTACCTCCCTCAGATAATTGCAATTATTAAATGCATGTTCACTAACCTTGAAAACAGTCGAGGGGATTGTAATTCGTCCTAATGTTGTGCAGCTGGCAAATGCACCATATCCAATCTGCTTTAACCCCTCGTTTAATAATACCTCGCTCAAACTACTGCATTTCGCAAATGCCCTCTCTCCAATCTCTATAACAGTGGATGGAAGCTTGATGCTTTGCAATGATGAACAGCCGAGGAATGCCCTCCCGATCTTTTTCAGACCATCATTGAGAACGGCACTCTTCAATTGTTTGCAATTTCGAAATGCATCGTTCTCAACTTCAACAACGCTTGAATGGAACAGTACACTAACTACATCCTCTGGTACTGTCTGACCTTTCCCCATATACTCAAATACATCATTTGATGATGTGTTGCTTGTCATGATTATTTTATGGCGTATGTGTAACTTATTGTTTGTATATGATTGTCAATTGATACTGTCACTATAGTATATTTTAACCACTTTAAAAGTTATTGATTATTTGTTATTAACCGCTTTTCTCTGTGTCAAGTAATAGAGAGGATTATATGTTTGGTGAGCAGATAATATGGTTGGGTATGTACTCATAAAAAAGTGCACAAGATGTGTTCATAAATTTACGCCGATATTGTTGAACAAAGAGAACTATACAGCTTGCCCTACACCACCTATTTATAACTGATATACCTATACTCCTCTCAAGATAAATTCAATAAACTCTCTCTAGCACCTCTTAGACGCGGTAATAGTGCCTCGAGAGGTGCAGGTGTATTTGATTCCCGTGAGTGAGGATACCGACTAACAATCGAGCAAGTAGCTCAACCTACACCTCTTCTTGCTCCCCTACTAAATAGCGCTTCTATTACCTCCTCTCATTCCAATACATCTAATCATGACACTCAGTAAGCGTACCAAAACAACAATATGTCTAGCATCATGCGGTTGTATCATCGCCATCGGTATAGCCTTGGGCGTAATATTAGGGTTGAAATTAGGTACAAACGAAATACACACCTCCGCCACACTCGGAGTATGCAGTAACTCAACACAAGATACATCCACAATCAAAGTATTAACATTCAATACATTCTTAATAACATGTCTACCAAAAGGAATAGTATCAACAAAATTTCCAGAAGTTAAATGTCAAAATGAAGATGAACGTGAAGTACGAGTTGAAGAGATTGTGAATTGGTTTACTAATCGTGATGAGGATGTGATATTACTACAAGAGGTATGGTCCTTTCATGATGAGTTACGAGATGGTATGTCGGCCGCTGGGTATTGTCATTATATCATGACGGAAGAAACTATTGGCAGTGGATTAGCCATCTTTTCGAAACATCCAATTTCTGTTGATGAATCGAATAAAGATGAACAATATGTTAGTTGGTTGAATGGTATTATATCAGCTACTCCTACCGATGTTGAGAGTGCCGCCAAGGGTGTATTATACGCTAACGTTACCAAAGATGGGCATAATATTCATCTTTTTAATATGCACACCACATCAGATTCGTTTGGTGATAATCATGACGTTCGAGTTGAACAGTTCAATATAGTGAAAGACTTTGTTGATTCCAAAGATATACCATCCACTGAGTTAGTATTATTAGGTGGAGACTTTAATGAAGATAAAGATTGTCGTGCCAATACGTGTAATGGAACAGAAGTGAAATGTACAAATCAGACATATTACAATGAACTGGTAGAGATCTTATCAGCAGATGTACCAACTTACAATGGGGATAGTTATACATATGACACAGAACAGAATGCATTATTGAAAGGATTGTATGGTGAAGAAGATTGTGATTATTATCGGTACACTTTGGATTATATCTTTTATAGTATGGAGCATATGATACCATCTTCGGATATGTCATCTTGTGAGGTTGTATATCCATTGGCATCGGATGGTATTGGTATTGATTTGAGTGATCATCTACCGGTGTCATGTACCTTTAGTGGTATTGGGGTAATGACCATTCCTTTCTAAATCTTATATGAAGGGTTGCAAGTGTATAGACTGAAGTAGTTGAAGATAGTTTATAGCATAAGGCGGTTTATAACAAATAGAAACCTGTTTGTATTTCATATAGTTTCAGTCCACTGCCGCCACACAGACAATTGCCCAATCCTCATACTATTTGGACGTCTCCGTAACCTTATACATTCCTCACCAAAGGTACTGAAGAATCGCATCCTTGACCGGTCCTGGTACTTCAATACGATATGCCTCTCGATTAATATCAGTTGCTTCATCTGCTTGATCTAGCTTTGTCTTCCACAAGGCTAATTCGAATAGGGTCGTTTCCTCCTTGATTTCATGATACCTAATCCAACTCAGAATCTGGTCAAGACTTGCCTTAATTGTATTCCAACTACTACCCCCTCTGAGTACTGCTCCAGATACGAACAGTTCGGTGCCGTTTCTTACTATCATATCACCACGAATAGCATCAATCTCGTTCAGTTGACGGATTCTAATAAGTTCAGTCTCCATTTCTAAAACATTGTTCAAGCGAGTTGAAATGGTAGGAAAGGTGAACCTCTCTAGAGAAGAGCAACCTCTAAATGCCATTGTCCCAATCGTCTGTATTCCTTCATGTAGTCCTACTTGCCTCAAAATGCTGCAGACACCAAATGTAGCGTTGCCAATCTCGGTGAGAGTAGATGGTAATGTGATGCTTTGTAATGAGTCACAATTGAAAAATACTCTATCACCAATCTTCTGTAGACCCTCGCGAAGTTCTACCACCCGTAAATTCCTGCAATCTTGAAATGTACTCATACCGATCTCAGTTATAGTAGATGGTAATGTAATGCTTTGCAATGATTCGCATCCTCTGAATGCTTCTTCTTGTATCATCTTTAATCCGTCATTAAGCACTAACTCTCTCAAACTGCGGCAATATGCAAATGCACCTTCGCCAATCTCCAAAACGGTAGAAGGAATTGTTATGCTTTGTAATGATGTGCAACTTAGAAATGCACTATCCCCAATCTCTTTCAAGCCAACGTTCAACATAACCTCCTCCAAACTACTACAACATCCAAATGTGCTGTGTTCAATATTGATAACAGTAGAGGGCAATGTGATACTTTGCAACGATCTGCAACGTGTAAATGCACTAAACTTAATCTTGACAAGTCCATCATTTAACACTACCTTTTGCAACTTTGTACAGTCATTGAATGCCCCATTTTCAACCTCGGTAACGCTAGGATGAAACCGTACACTAACTACATCCTTTGGGACACGCTGTCCTCTCCCCGTATACACAAACTCTTCCGACAACCAGATTCGTCGCAAATGGTTCATGTTCAGTAGATTAACGTTTCAGCAATGGCCATTCATTGTGAAAATTTCAGAGGATGACTCAAAACACATGTTTCGTTGTTATAGGTTTGGGATTGGATCGGACATTATCTACCCTTTCGCTTTATACTACCACAGTCTATACATTTGGAGGTGGTGGGCATCACCCTAGGCTCTAGAATCATTATCTTCCAATTTTAATCCGTTTAGCAAGTAAATTAACATGATCATTCCTAACCCAACTCTTATTAAACAAATCATCATCTAAACTAATCTTCCTAACACTACCATTCCTTGATTCAATAATATAAAACTCATATCCAAATGAACTAATATATTCCAACAATTCCATAGGTCGATCTAATCCTGCCGATGTTAACATTGCTGGAAAGTATTCCATTACAATTGATTCAAATGGATAGTTTTGTACATTGAGACCTTGTAGTGCTTTCATTTCGTATCCTTCTACATCAATCTTTAGTAGTCTATATCGTATTGTTGGCTTGTTGTGGGTGCTGATATTTGTATTGTCTATACCTAATCCCAACTCGGACAAGACATCATCAGCTCGAACTAATTCTATATCAACATCTAATGCCGAACCATTAACGCCTGGCTTTACATCAAATTGATCTTTGATAGTAGTATTATTATTAGTAGTTGCAAATGATGTCATGCCTGGACTACTTGAATGTCGTGACATTCGTCCAGTGGATGGTATATCGGATACGCCTACTGGAAAGAGAAGAAGCGATCCCTCTCTGTTGTGTAGTTTGTGTCTACTTGCACCACCGCTCACATCGTCTTGCATGGAATGATAGTACGATGGATCAACTAACCAACCATTCAAGGCAGCACTAGACCTCTGTAACCATGCCGTATCAGGTGAGGCCTCGAATGATATAACATTATATCCACGTGATGCAGCTAGCAATGAATAATATCCTAGATTTGATCCCCCAAGTCTAATACTAAATCGATGTTGCAACTCTCCTCTTTGCCTACATCTTTAGCTGCAGTGTCATCAGTCTCTATATAATGACGCTTGATTGGCAATAGACTCTCAACCAATCTAGTAGTACCACCTTCATAAATACCAGTGTCTATAATTCGTTTACTTATATATTTATCAACATTGGTAGGGTAGACGAAGATATGAAATGACGGTGATGTTTGTGTAGTTGTTAATACGTTTGATATACCGTCTTTTGGTACTGTTGACTGTAGTATGAACTTGTCAAGATGATTGTTGTGAGGTGAAGAGTTGCTGCTAGTTGATGGTGCACTGACGATGGATGATGATTCTTCACTGATATTGATATTGAAGAGCTTGCATTGATTCTTTACAAATTTCTAACAAATATAAGTTGTAGAATGAATATTAATGGTATTAAGAGAGTCCGTCGTTGCATTATAGGGATAGAGGGCGTCATAATATAGACGCTGTAGATCTATTGCAACAACCCCAATACAGTGGTAGTGGTAATCGGCAACATCACTAAACTCTCATAATAAGATACCGCGACATAAAGAAATAAAAATGAACATTGCTCATTGCAATGTGCTTTGTTGTTGTGGATATTCAATAGTAGGTAGGATGGACCCTGAATATATAATAAACAGAGACGATATAGGCGCCACCACTACTGCCTCTTCCTCATTATCTAGTCCGCTGCTAAGCATACGCGGCGGCGGCGGTAAAGAGCAACAAACAATATCACAACATGAAAATTCCGAGTTTGAAACAACACAAACAAATTCTACTCGTTGCAATTGTCATTGTGGATTCTGGCATAATATACCAACATTGGTGTATATACTCGTACCAATGACATTAATCTTTATTGCAATGTTTTTGGCTGCTGCTTTTATACCGCCGCATCATACGAACTAGGAGATTTGGTATTGCTAGACAATTCCATCTTGGTCTTGATCTGCGTTGGATGTGCACGGTTGGATAAAGAGGATATAATTTAGCCATAAAAGCAAGCACAACATAATTCTACTAATATATTACGCTGATATACTATCATCAAG
>Ga0214478_100477_pt1 | contig 23491 bp, 20 predicted proteins | sample M1_20Mar14CPVII9_2_FD_178001 | JGI IMG/M metagenome (GOLD analysis project Ga0214478, IMG submission 178001) | Marine eukaryotic communities from Monterey Bay, California, United States - M1_20Mar14CPVII9sort6BwellD7 | ecosystem: Environmental > Aquatic > Marine > Unclassified | place: USA...
AGATGGAGTACAACTAAGTGCCGGATGGCAGAGTGACTTGTCACTGTATGATAATATAGATGACACCTTTCCTTCGGCATTTGATTTGATGGTTATGGAAGACGAAGATAACGAACAATATCAAAAGATAATACAAGATGCAGGAACAAATACATCTACTCTTCGACCAAGCTCTGGTACTCTTGATGCATTGCATCAGATATCAAACACAGACGAGCCTTTGTTTGTCACGGCCATACAACAACCGGGAGATCTACTACTAATACCAGCACATTGTTGGCATCAAACATACGGGCCAGTACCTTCAATTGCCATAGCGTCGCAACGATGCGGAACAAACGATGCTTATAATGTTATCAATCATATACTCGACATTACAAAATACAACAAGGATACCATACCAGACATACTGAAAAGTAACAGCTACGATCAGGAAATGGGAGAAGAGGTAGTTGCAACGCTGTTCTAAACATTAGATTCCAAAACAACAAAGCAATATAAGCCGCCATCACATAGCAATGATTTCCTTGAACATCTTAAGAGTGTAAAATCTTCTTGGCCAGACAATGATGAGGGAGTACAGTGTACAGGTGAACCATCTATAGATCCAAGTAGGATATTACAAAGTGTTGTTGTGGACGGGGAGTCTGATTGGTAAAAGTAAATTAGGCTATGTTTTACGGTTACTAACTCCATATCAAATTCCATACTTATCCCAGATTCACCCCCTATATGCATACATTAGTATACTACTACATTCATTCATCAGTCACACTTTTGCAATAGTGCTTGTGACCATTCTTCCAATCTTGTTTTTGGCATTCTTTTGAACAATACAACTTCGCCTTGCATCGTGAACACCTCTTCATCCTTCCATCAACACTGACAAATTTCGTAACTTTACAATTATTACACATCTCCATTTCTGTATCAGCAATCTCTGGCACTGCAGCTGTGGTATCCATGCGATACTTATTGGCTCTTCTACTAGCACGATGGCTACAGTCATTAGAATCACAAACTGGAAATGGAGTATGATCGACAATTGTGGGTCCATCGGGTGATTCCAAGTGCAAAGAAATGGTGTTTACCATTCGTGTTGCTGGTCGATTTTGACAAGCGATACATACACATACTGATGACGAGCGTCCAATGAAGGCAGGCCAGATCTTATTCTTTAGGAATTGGTCTAAAACACCACTTCTATTCTGAGTAATAGCTGTTAGCACATCATTCGACAGTGGAATTTTGATTGGAGGCGGATATGGCGGTCCAATAGTATGTTGATGATCGTCTAAAGAACTCCACCCTTCAAGTGCAACATAATTAATATATGGCATATTATATTTTGAATGTTCAATGCTTTGGCTTTGCTCCCCTATCTTATTATATATGAGAACAACATCATCAAAGATATCATCAAAAGATCGCGGTATCCTAAAATGCCTTGAAGATAAATCATACTTTTGTCCTTACTCTTAATCAAATATGTAACTAAGCAAACTCTTGGTTGGAGAGAGATTGCTGTGTTTGAAGGAACAATGTCGATAAGTTATTGCATACTACTCTTCCTCATCATGATCTCTCCTTCTCCTTCTGTGGCGTTTCAACTAAAACCTGGTAGTGTACGAACTGCAGCTGGTTTGTCTATTTCACATGTAGAAAGCAAAGGTACTACTAATGGACCTACCACTTTATTTATCCATGGACTTGATTCAAGTAAACAAACTTTCCGAGATATACAACAGAACAATCTATCAACACCATCCATTGCTATTGATAATAGAGGTTGTGGTAAATCAGATCTTGGCAATCCACACTTGTTTTCTCCCGATGCATTAGTTGAAGATGTAAAGTGTCTTGTGAAATCAAATCCTCTTCTACATAACAATCCCTTTGTCCTAGTTGGACATAGTATGGGTGGGAGGATTGCAATGTCATACGCTGCCAAATACCCCAAAGACATTTCTACTCTGGTTATTGAAGATATGGATATTAAAAGGAGATGTGTCATTGATAATAGTAGTAATAATGGTATGGTAAAATATGAGGGTTGTTCATTCATAGAAAACTTTGATGAAGAAAGAGCCATCAAGTTTAATAGAAGACAGGGAACATTGGAGAGTATGAAATCAGAATTGAAAGTCATTGGATATCCACAAGAAACAATTGAGAAATGGATTAATGAAGGTAGAATATATCAAGAGAAAGATGGAAGCTTTTATAGTGATGTTAATCCTGCCTTTAGAGCACTCTGCTACAGAAAGATTTTTGATTCCAACAATGGAGAAGAGAGTTGGAATACAATTGCTAAGCATATACAAACTGGGGAGAATCAGTTCAACATCAATCTTATGGTGGCTGGTATTGGTTCGGTTTGCGGCGAAGGAGTATCAATGATATGCAGAGAATCATTCATAATGCAGAAGAAGGAGAGGGGAGTTGTCTATCGGTCAAGACATACTCGCAAGGCACTCACAGTATTCACAACTCAGCAAGAGATGATTTCATTTCTGATTTGAAAGCAATCATAGACAGTGCAAGATAAGATATAGTCTTAGCCATATTTATTTAGATTTGCTCTATTTCAAGCTTATGCTCCATCGACGTTAGATAATGCCAATACTTTACAATAAACCAGTGATCTTGTTCTTCTACCTCAAACCTTCCATCTGATACACTTATGTTCATATCTGCCTTCGTCAAACACCACAACTTGGGCACAAACACTTCTGTTGGTATCTCACTCTTTTCACTTCCACCGTTTTGAATATAAATGAGAAGGTACTTACTCTTGACCGATTCGGACGGAGAACGCAAATCAAACTCATTAACAACGGGCTCTCCTGCAATGCATTGTGCATACGGCCGAACAAATGCTCTAGCGGCCCGTAGTCCATCATAGATGAAGTAAGGATCAGTCTTCTCCAAATTACACTTGTGATCATCACTATATATACTGAGATCCTCTCCATTCCATATATCTCCTTCTATACTGGTGTTGTCAGAAGTATAGTTCCACAATGTAAATGCCAACATATTCTTCTCTAAGCAACAAAGAGTATGATTCATTGCCTGGAGTTGTAAACTAGATGTATCCCGAAAGTCAATGACATTAGAACCAACCAATTTTCGTTTAAGTTTCATGGCTGTCGTTTCAACCATGTCATAAGGTATTCCTGTTTCACCTATTAGAGTAGGAGCTTGCATCTTCTCATCACCAAGGCGTTTAATATCTCGTAGCTGACTCACATGACTATTAAGTATGTTTTTATATCCAATTATTGGACGGTGAGTTGAAGTGTTGACTGAAAAGTTTCGTTTAAATGTCCGAGTAAAGAGTGTGATACCATCATACCAATGAGTTGCATTGACGGCATTAGGCATAACCGTGGGAGGTATCTTAGGAAAGGGCGTCGAGCTGAACTCTAGCGGAGGAAGTTCAACAAACATTAATAACTCTTGTGTTTTGGACTTCCATGTCGACCTCATGACATTTGCATACTCCTTTGCGAATGGTAGGTAGCACTCTGTACCGAAATCAACATTGGAAAAGTAGTTTGGATGGAGGAGTTCAGGCTGAGAAGTGGTTGGATTGACTTGCCATACTCCAGCTTGCTTCCATATACATTCACCATTCGGATTGTTATTACTCTTCTTCCATGCTCTCTTGCCTTTTGGATCAACCGACACTAATCGATCACATTTACCAAGTATATGTTGCATTATCCCATTTGACCAATCTCCGACTGTTTGTTTATATCCTTCACCTAGACACATTCCATGAAATGGAGTAGGAGCGAGACCATACTTTAACTCTTTAGAACCAGGTCCTGACGAGACTCCGTATTGACCATAGCCCTTTGACAGATCTGCAACATTGATATAACCTGCCGATGGTTCGTTCATTGTCCCAATTCCAACAATATTGTCGAGACCATCTAATGATTTGAGAAGTTCTGCCATTGCATTGATATAATGCTGTTGTAAAAAAGTTTGTATGTTGACCTTCTTACTTCCACTACTACTTTCATTATCATCTACCATGAACTGAGGAGCAAATCTTTCTCCTGCCCAGAAGAGAGTAAACATTGTTGCTGTTGCCAATTTAAAGTAATTCGTTGGCCATATCATTTTAGGGAAGCTTTTACATTTCCTTTCAGCAGTACTATGTCCTTGACCATATGTTTGCTGTGTGATTGCAGCTTCACATTCACGAAAGTTGGCAACATCGAATCCAACTAATTCTAATGTCCACAGTGGCGCTCCATCCCCGCCCGTCCATCTACTCCATACATCTTGATGTGGATCAATATATACATATATATCATGCTCTTTTGCAATTGTTAATATCGATCGTGCATATTGTATATACTCATAATCATATATCCCAGGTCCTTCATGTTCAATTGCCTCCCAGGTAATAATGAAACGAATAATTGTAAATCCACTTGCACGTATTCGTGTGAAATGTAATGTCGCTTCTGATATAGGAAATGGTCGATTGACAAACGTTGTTGTCTTGGCATCTAACCAATTTGTACTGTTATTGTTATTGGTAGGAATTTTTGACGAGCCGCCTAAATTTATACCCCTTAGATTTAATACTCTGCCATGTTCATCAGTAAACTCTCCATCTTTGGTATGTATCACCATGTTGTTGTACCTATTTTAATTTTAATTATGAGAGATACTACACACTATCAATCTCAAGAGTACCATAAAATGGATTCTTTCGACGGTATACCTATTTGGACGTGTATCAACAAACATATATCATTCTTATCAAATCGGCAGAGGGGGTGGGGGAGATAGATACAAAGCAGCTCTGATATGATATTGATATCTTCAATCACATCAATCTCCAAAAAAGATACGGTATCCTTTCCCGCTGGCGGGCGCCCGCCCTCCTTTTTTATGCACTGAAAGTTCGCCGCTGCCGATTATGCCGATACTCTATACAATAAATGGCGCGTCCTCTCATCCTCATAGCATCATTGCTGTGGATATCATTACCACTATTTTCCTTTGTTACTGCAAATACAGGCTCATCTTTACCATCGGCACCACAAACTATTGCAACAACATTAACAACAAAAAATGACGCACTAACATCACAAGATGAGTGGAGGTCATCTTTACCACAGGAACTACAGAATAATAAAGGAGCTCCGTTACATAGAATTGAAATGGGTGGTGGTGTAGTGTTATATCTACTTGGATCTAGTCATATATCTCGAACATCTCAGGACGATGTTAGATTACTCATGCAATATGCTCGGCCTGGTGAGTGATGTTTGTATAATATATGATATATGCCATTCATGTACTATATGTCTGACTTTATACAACTCTTCATGTATAGATGTACTATTTGTGGAACTATGTTCACAGCGAGTTGGTTTAATGCTGAGCGATATACCTACATCAGAATCTGACACAACAAATGAGCAACAACATCAAAATAAACAAATCAAAACCAAACCATCTCTATCGGACAAGGGAAGTAAGCTATATGCAAATATACAAGCCGATTATGCAAAGAAGTTAAATGTGACAATAGGTGGAGAGTTTAAACAGGCATTTCAATCGGCACTATATCAACAATGTCATTATTGGAAGAGTCAACAGATTGGGTATGATCCATACTTGGTAGAAAAGTATTTGTTGCCATCCACTACAAGTCAACATGATATTGAATCAATAACAGCAACTGACCTCCAACCTCGACAATGTACCATTATTCTAGGTGATAGACCTGTCCAGATTACAATCCGCAGAGCATGGGAAAGTCTAGGCCTTGTTGGAAAAGTGAAACTTATTCTAGCACTATTATGGTCATCAATAAAACAACCATCAGAAAAGGAACTTCGAGAGTGGATGGAGAAGATCCTCAATGATCGATCTGGTAAAAGTGACTTGATAACAAAGGCAATGGAAGAATTGAACAAAGCCTTTCCAACTCTCAAGCGCGTTATAATTGAAGAAAGAGACGAGTTTATGGTCGCAAAGATTCGACAAACGGCAGAAGCACTTATACATAGCTCTAGTGATGATCAAAACCCCAAGGTTATTGTAGCCGTCGTAGGTGCAGGTCACTGCTCGGGTATGCTTGAGAAGTTATTATCTCAAATAGATGATCGGAAAAGTCCAGAGAAGATATTATCCAATATTGTTGAGACAAAGAAGAGAAAGGTTCAGAATGATGAAGAAGTATCATCTCTAGTAACTGATATTTGTCAGTTTGATTACTCATGCATATTAGAGGGCACAGTGCTGACATAGTTAACTTAAACACAGCTCCGATCTTAAAGTTTAAAGAGTCACGGATCCACACCAATTAATCTAATTATGACACTATGGTATAATAGTAGCACCTGCATATAAAATCGCTCCGATAGACCACTAAAAAGTAAGTTGAGAGAGGGTAGGTGGTTCCCTCCCCTCTGGCTAAGATTGCAAACCTCGGTCTCCTTGAAGGTACCGACATAAAGAATCGATCTTTAGATATCGTATCGTACTCTTTGATTTCTTTGTGATTGTGGCTATTATATCTACTACATATGAGCCCAACAACTCCCCTGCTAGACGACGAAGTGGCAGCGGTGGCGACGGCGGATGATGCTGGTACCACTCCGCCGGCAACCCCACCTCAACGAAGGAGAAGATCTAAATTGGTAAAAGCAGGTAGCAATTACAACTTCAGATCCAATCTATCATCAGGTAGGACTCGTCTCTCATCACTTGATGAAGAAGCGCCGGTAGATGAAGTATCACCCAATACTACTACCGCATTACCCTCTTTATCAACTCGTTTATCATCACTTGAAGAAGGCGAAATTGACGACGAGTCGTCGAATCTAGAGTTCATCCTACCAGCACTTAACATATGTATTCTCATCGTTGGTACACATGGAGACGTATTACCATTCTGTGCACTAGCCAAGCAATTACAAGAATTAGGACATCGTGTTCGTATTGCAACACATGAAACACATCGACAATTGGTACAGTCTCGTGATATTGAGTTCTATCCAATTGCAGGAGATCCAAGGCAGCTATCACAATGGACAGTTCAAAGTGGTGGTAATATTGTTGGTGAAGTGAAGGCTGGTATTGGTGATCCTTCTATATTAAAGAAGAAGAAAGAGATGGTATGTGTTGTATATGTATTTTAGTATCGGTATTGATATTTTACACCTGTATAATAACTAACAAATGTATATTGTTATATTCATTTCATGCAGGTCAAAGACATCGCCTTCAGTTCATGGGGCGCTGTATCAGAGCCAGATCCACTAAGTCCATACTATGAAATGTTTGGTAGTAAAATTAAGGGTGTATCTACCTTTGTGGCTGATGCAGTGATTGCAAATCCACCCGTTGGTGAGTTTCAGTTAATAGTATTTTAAAATGTGCTTATCATATATTTGCATCATATCATGTGTTCATTGTTCATCTTTTCTCATATCACATATTACATCTATATTATCAGGTACGCATATTGATGTATGCGAGGCATTAGCTATACCATTACATATCATGTTCCCTCAGCCTTGGTATTATGGTACATATTCCATGCCACATCCATTCAGTGGCCTTAGTTATGATGAACCATTATCGCACACAAATACCCAAGCAAAAGCTAATTTTGCATCGTATCATTTATGGGAAGACGTCATGTTTGCCAATCTCGGTCGTAAACGCAATAGGTGGAGGGTAAACACTTTGAAGTTACCAAGTAGTAAGTGTAGAGTGCATGCATATGATTTCACTATATGACGTATCAATATCACTGACATCCTTAAAGTCCCTTGGAATCACAAGTTCAGCAATCCAGTCGTATCATGTAAGATTCCCTTTAGTGCCATGTGGTCACCAAGTTTTGTACCCAAGCCGGATGATTGGCCCGAGCAGTGCGAGGTTGTGGGTACATTTACCCAATTCAAGAAAGGTGAAAGTAAAAAGGTGACTTTGTCAAAAGAAGATGCCGAAAAACTATCTGGATTGATTAAATGGATTGAAAGTGGTCAACCTCCAGTGTTTGTGGGCTTTGGAAGCATGGTCATTAAAGATACTGAGAGATTCTCTAATGCCATTATGACTGCCGCAAAGACTCTGGGAACGCGGATCGTTGTTCAATCTTCATGGAGCAAATTGGATGTATCAGGAGGAGAGGACAATCTATGTCATAATGTTGGTCCAGTTAGTCATGATTGGTTACTTCCACAATGTTGTGCCGTTATCCACCATGGCGGCGCAGGTACTACTGCCGCGGGCCTTCGATATGGACTGCCAACATTAGTTTGTCCGTTCTTTGGTGATCAATATATGTGGGGAGAGATGGTAAATCGAGCTGGTGTGGGGCCTAAGCCTGTTCCTATCGCACAATTGACGGAAGAAACTCTAACAGACAAAATCAGAGAACTTACATCACCAACTATCAAAGAAGCTGCAGTAGCTCTTTCAAAGACAATGAATGAAGAAGATGGGATTAAAGCTGCATTAGAACATTTCTGGTCAGCTCTACCAAGTGATAATATGATGTGTTGTGTTAGTGTGATCATGGGAAAGAGTTTACTAGCCAAGTATCGTATTAGGGGGAATATACCAATATCGCAAGAAGTAGCAAGCGTCCTCGTTAATGACGAGTCTCCACTCCCAACTGGCCCCCTTGGGCTCAGTGTCATGGAACGAGTAGGGTCAGTTGTGAATAAGATTGAAGGTGAAACGACTAAGCGTGGAGAAAATATAGGGACGTTAACTCTACATGGTATCACAACTTATGCTTGGCGACACAGAGGTGGATATGATAGTATATTACAGGGCTTATTTACTACCATGATTGAAGCGTTTGAGTGTATATTCTATGTATCGTTTCAGTTCTGCCAAGTACCCGACCGAATGTCAAGACGTCATGGTAAGCGACCTATACTATACTATATACCATATTTGCTTCAGCCCCACGAATATCTTATTATATATTTACACCTCGCTCGATCCATAGGTTGTTTGGGCTGTCTATATGGGACATTGACGGCCCCCCTTTATGTGCTGTACGCCTTATGCAAATCAATCTTCACGTTGAGTGACAGGTAAGTTTGTTTGATGTATATGTGTAATGATACAAACGAGTCTCGATTGATATACATCTAACTTTCAATCACTCTCTTCCTAGATTCGCTGTAACGATTGCAAACAACGCCTTCCACAAAGAATGGCTTTATGTGTTTGATAGTAGCTGTCAAGCAAAAGTATATCAGACATCCGTAAAGAATCAAGACTTCTCAGACATCAAAGTTTCTCCAGAAAACGTCCTTAACATCTCATCGGCTCATCAATTTGCCACCAAAGCTAGGAAATTGTTTGATGAATGTAAACCTATCTTGAGAGAGGATCACTGGCATTGGAGGGAGGTCGATATGAAAGTGTTAACAACAACAGTAAAAGACAAAGGCAAATCAAAGTTAAGTCTATCGGATGAGGAGTTTCAAAAGCTCGTTGCCAGATGTGAACTAGAAAGTGAGAATATTTCTTTCATTAGTTATAGTAGGTTCTGTTTATTCCTCGGTGAAGCAGTGCACAACCGTTTCAGCAATGATGAGAGCGAGGTTGATGACCTTGGAGATACAATTTCTCGGGCTGCTAATATCTACATGACATAATGTCGTCAAATTGTATGTGTTTTCGACTAGGATATGAGTGTTATGAGAGTATGTTTGATAAGTTGCCATGATTGTTTAACAAGTAACAGATGATTATTTTTTAAGGTCGTGATGATCATATCATGTGACCATAATATCATGTGCAATACAAGCTTCCTCTTCTTAACTTAAGTATTCGTGTAATTCAGCTTCTTCAAACAAAACCAGGTGCCAAATAAAGCTAACAATATCCAACCAATAAGGACACCAACATCAATTCCTCGGTTTGCAGCACTGAAGTTGAATTTCAAATAACGTGACGAGCATATCCAAGAGAAGGTCAAGGGGGTTAGTTTTTGTTAGGAAAGTATATACCCATATCATATGCACAATACAGCTCTTTTCACAACCGCACGGATACACATAAACTGTCACTTGTGGATCATACTTACCTGAACTTTCCACCAAAGAAGAAGGTAGCATAATCTAAGAAAGATCCATTGCAATCAATACCATCTACACAACCAAGATGAAAATAGTAAGGGCTGCTCTCAGTTGCTGTAACTGACATTGTAATGTCTTCGAACTGTGAAAAGATAATTCCTTCAAGAGCATATCTCGAGGCATTGATCCACAACCCAAGCCAAAAGAAACTAAAGAAGTTTTGTGGTAACACAACAAACCCAGCGTAAAAGAGGTTAAGGCCAATCCAAACACCTTGTAAAGCCCCTACCGTCTTTTCATCTCTAACCAAGCACATGAAGCACTGAGCAAAGAATGAATATGACGCCGTGTGTAGAAAGAAGAAGAGGACAAACCAGAAGAAGTTGGCCGCCGTTGTAAAAAGACCAGCCTGAAATGCAAGTAGAAGTGAGACTGATGAGGAGGATACATCGGTAGAAATACAACACACAAGTTAAGGCAGAGACTCACCGTTGCACAATAGACCAAGACATACATGATGGCACCGAGAAACAAGTATGGCAATTCTGCAACTACCATGCCGGCCCACATACTAAAAGAATCTATCATACCCGATGCTCTATGCTTGTAGAATACATCCCTCACTCGTTTAGCAACGGGAATCGCAAGTACCATTGCGGTAGTCCCAATTACATTAAGAGACAAGAATATGGTTCCAATCAGTGCAGCAGCTTCAGATTCACCACATGAGTTATCTTTCGTAAAGTAAACAGTAATGAAAATTGACCCAAGTAGAAACGCATACAAAATACCAACGACGAGTCTTGTCATATTATACGATGCCGACCGTCGATAGATAGTGAACATCCTTGCACACATAAGACGGAGCCTCTCTCTTATCGGAGTGGAGTATGTAGAAGAGAATGTAAGCTTATTCTCAGGAGTAGCAGATGCTTTGGCTACGACTATTTGATCACGAATACTTGAAGCCTCGTCAGAAGATTTGTACAGGTCTGCCCAATCGACTGATGCAGAATGTTCCCCAGCATATGCTCGAAGTACCCACGCTGCTGGATTTTCTCCTCGATCAATCGGTGTTGCGCCTCTCTCCTCAAAGTATGATACCATTTTGTTTGATTCGTCACCCAACTCGCCAAAGTATACAACATTACCACCCTTCTTTAAAAGTATAAGATCATCAAACATGTCAAAGACAGCCGCGGAAGGCTGGTGTATCGTTGCAACGACCGTCCTCCCGCTGTCGGCTATTCTTCTCATGGCTCGGATGACTACTAAAGCACCTCTCGAGTCTAATCCTGATGTTGGTTCACTGTAATCACAAGTATTGAGAGAGTCAGTAAACTATGAGAAACAAAGCATAATAGAATCATCGGAATCAACTTACTCCAGAAATATCACGGAAGGAGACCCTGCAAGCTCGCATGCAATGGCTAGTCGTTTCCTTTGCTCAAATGTTAGGCCGCCTAAGATGTGAGCATAAGATGAGTGACAAAAAATGTTATGAGCTGTGAGACATCAACAGATAGTAAGCATATTGCAACTAACCTTCCTCAAAAGACCCAACTTGCAGATTCTGAATGTCAGTCAACTCCATCACTTCTAGCACATGATCCACAAATTTGATTTTGGTAGCATCATCACCAATAGCAGGATTGCTTGCATCTAGGCGTAGCCTTCCAGAGAACTCTACAGTCTCTCGAACTGTCAACTCTGGAGAATTAGTATCGAACTGCTCAACGTACCCGCTGCTTCTTAGGAAAGAGACTCGTTCCTGCTCATGGCCATTTAATGCAATGTTACCAGTAATTTCACCACTCGTCTTTCGCATTGCAATCACATCCATCAATGTGGTCTTCCCTGCTCCGGAACTTCCCATCAGGGCACACATGCGACCAGCCTTAAACACGCCACTAACTTCGTTTAATAGACGTAACTTATCTTTGGATGTTGATGCAGTTACTTCGTAACACAAATTCTCAAAGGAAAGATCCACAGGTATGAATGGCACTTGTACTTCAGAAGTCTTTTCTTTGGGTTTGCAAATGTCTACCTCAACATGTTGCCTATCTGGTTCAATTCGGACATACTTTAATGCCAGCCACGTTACTGTTCCAAAAACGACAATATAAGGTAAAAGGAAGGCGAATGTATACCCAATCCAAACCCTATCACTTTGCCACCCTCTTGGACTCTGAAGAGCAATCTCACCTAAAGTGACTACAGCTCCATTCATTTCACACGAGTATTGTTTATAATTTGAAGACAAGAATTGGTTACTTGCCATACCCTGCATCGCCCAACTCATCGGATTTGCCCAAAACAACCACTTCCAATAGTTTGGAATAGTAGTGGGGTACACGATGAAACCACTCGTCAATGTCAGGAGGAGATAAAAGAAGGTTCCAATCCCTTGTACATTTGCCTTTTTGGGTAACACTTGAGCTAGAACCCCATACAACATCTTGAGTGCAAACTTATATGCAATGAGGATTGCAAGATATATAAAGAATGCCTTTGCTTCATATGCCAATCCAGCGATGAAGTAAAACGGCAATCCAAAGGCTATAATCTCCATGCCAAGGAGGGGAAGTTGACTTATCTGACGTCCAAGGAGGAATGCACCGGACTGAAAGAACCGAGCATCTGTATGCTTGTAGTATATCAATCTCCCATCAACTTCATCAGGAGTACTGGTTAGTGTGCCAAGTAGAATATGAAACGCCGTAAGAAAGATGGATGAATAAGTACCGGCAAGAAGTTTGTCGTAAGATTTCGCCACATCATCAGTGAATCCGTCCTCTGGAAGATGCGCGTTTTACAATGTATGAAGATGAAAGAGAGATGATATACTTATGTTACGCATATAGTTGAGTAGAAGAGGAGGAGTGAAGGATATCTCCCGGTATCCTCAAAAAAAAGAGGTCCCACCTCATCGAGACTTTACATCACACATACATTCACACTAAACAATACTAACGCAGACTTTCCTGGGCAGCCAGCGGCGAAGTAGTCAGCCACCTTGTCTGATTGATTGATGCTACTCGGGAAGGCGGCCGACTGTAAGAAAATTAATGCCATTCCAATTCCCTATGTATAGATGAGAGGAGGATAAAGTGAGCACAAGATATGCATAAAATAGACTTGTTGTATCATGATTCTTTACTCACCATACCAAAGTTCTCGACTGTCTTGCCAATGAGGAACTCTTTGTCTCGTTTGAGTAATGTAAGATTTCTCTTGACAATCAATTTGATACTGGTTCCAAAGGAGTTCATGTATGGTTTTCTGATCGTATCGGGAAGACCATTATTGTTATTGCTATTGCCCACTTCTGGACTGGGGTTCTCTTCATCTATAACCTCAAGTTGTTGCTTACCACTCCAATTACATTCCAACGGAGATGAAAGCTCAGATATAATATCTTGATGTCTCTGACTCGATCGGAATGCCTCGGCAAACGATGATGCAGTGTAGTGTTCGTTGTTGGGACTTTCCTCAGCATTAAACATCAGTTCTCCATCAGGAGTGGCAATAGATTGTACAAAATCAGCTACATCCATTGTGTTTGGTTGGTGGTAACCAAGACTGCCAAAATAGTCTACGACTTCATCTATTGGCCCGGCGTAGATGAGTTGTCCTTCCGCAAGTAGAATCACTTCGTCAAATAGACTAAACGTCTCAGGACCTGGCTGTAACAAACTGACAAGCCGGGTAGTGCCCGCTGCTTTAGCAAAGTTCACAATAGAGCTAGTGTATTAAATGTCATGAGTGAGAGATACATGAGATTGTCAAATCGAGTCAATGGCATGATTCAAACCTCCCTCTACTCACCAGCTAATATCATAAGTTACAGCGGCATCTAATCCAGTGGAGATTTCATCTGCACATGCCACAGGGTTTTGACCTACATGTAAATGAAGCAAAGATTAGAATTCAGTCAAATATAAATCATAGATTAGAATTCAGTCAAATACAATATCATATGTACATAACATCATCGCACATAAACACTGCTACTATATACGTACCAACCATACCCTCACCAACTGTAACACGACGACGCTGTCCACCACTGACGCCTCGGTTATTGGCATCTCCGACATATGTAGAACGGCAGACGGCGAGGTCCAATCCATCCACTGTCAGATTTTCAGACAATATCTTTTCGTCTCCTTCGCCCTTCGATGCAGCAGCAATAGCCTTTGCACCTATACGACAATTGGCGGCAAAGTCAAATGTTTCCTGTACTGTTAGAAATGGTGCATGATTGTCAAGTTGTCCTACATAACTAACAATATTTTGTAGTACCATATCAGGCTCATCTTCCTTTGAAACACCATTATATTCAATCCTACCACTTTCAACACCTGAGTTCCGTAACATGCCAGAGACTGCTTTCAACAACGAGGTTTTGCCGCATCCTGGTGGACCCATAACTAGATATGTCTTGCCCGGTTTTAATACTAAGTTAATATCTTTTAGTATATATTTGTTCTCATGATGACCAAATGTATCCTTTACCTTTTTGTATGTGTAGTAGATGTGTATGGTATAAAGTAGATAATAAGAAACTAATATAAAGCGGATATATATTTGCAATACACATGTAAGAAATTATATGTAAACTTCTACTCACCTTTCTACTACCAGTAATTAATTCACCAACATTACTAAGTATAGTTGTACCGACATAACACGGAGATTGATTAAACACTGTTTTAATAGATGGAGCATCGACACGTATAGGTACATGATAGGAATAATCTTTCAATCGAACTTCTACTTCTTGATATTGTTGAATATTATGTTTAGTTTTGAGGGAGCGTAGGGAGGTCAATTTTTGACGTAGTTCATCGATATTCATTTGAGTTGTTGATCCTTCTGTTGCTGCTGGGGATACGGTGGAGGTATTGCCAGATTTAGGTGTAGTACTCGGGCCATTATTATTATTGTTATCATCAGTACCATTAGTATGACCATCTTCCAATTTAAGGTCAGGTATACTACCCTTGAGTAAACTTTGCAAGTAATCAGTTCGAGTTGCTTGGATGCTTTGTTTCAAACTTGTGAGTCCTTGAGACTTAGTTGTGGACGTGGACGGCTGAGATTCCTCAGCGCCTGTGAGGGCATCATCGTCGAGAAGAGGAGTGTCCATATTAATTCTGCAATGGATTAACTGCTCTCTAGAGAGAGGCAGCCACGCGATCACTACCTAAGTTGCAACTTTACATTACTGGGATGACATAAAGAAAAGATACCTCCGAGTATCTTTGAAAATCAGTACAACGAGACCACAAGCAATAAATGGAAGAAAATACAAGCAAATGAAAAAGCTTTACAATACTACGATATTGTATGTTGAATTGATACAGCAAGCTAATAGGTTTATATGGTTCCAGTAGTCTCATAGAAATATAGATCTAAGTTTGTGTCTATATCTAATAACCAATTGTAACTGATATGTTATCTGTTAGATATATCATTAATATGTTGCAACAAAGATGAGACGGCTCCTGCGGATATTTCTTTCACTCTTCATCATCTGCATAGTATTCTATCACAGCTTACTATTATCTCCTACAGGAGACCTGTCAACTTCTAATGTATACGATAGCAACAAAGTTAAAGTATTTTCACCAACAAAGAGTACATCAAATGTTGCAATATGTCTAATAGTTAAGAATGAGACTTTATATATTGATGAATGGTTAGATTATAACATTGCATTAGGCTTCTCCCCAATCATTATATACGATAATACAAAATCATTCGAGTTGAGCAACTCATTACATTCAGGTATTTACACTTGGTATGAAACGAGAGAAGATATTTGGGAATATATACAGTTGATACATTTTCCAGAACATCCTGGACAAGTTAAAGCATATCAACGTTGTTTAAAGCAGGAAGCTGCCAACTCAACATATGCAGCACTGTTCGATGTAGATGAATTCCTTGTGCTTAAGAAACATGATAATGTTGTTGATTTTATGGACGAGTATTGCAAAGAAGATTGTGGAGAGCTATCAGTAAATTGGTTAATGATGAGTGACAGTAATGAAACATCATACTCTCCGGTACCCATCACAAAACGGAATGTTCATGGTGAACGGTATGGTACAATGAAAAACATCGTTCGACCAAACTATGCGGCAGAACAAATAGAATACGGTTGGCATACCGTGACACTGTCGAAAGGATATATGGTTGATACAAATGGCAAGAAAAGAATAGCAAATGGTAAAGGTGGCTATTCAGTTAGACAAGAAAATAAAGAAGGTCCCTTTGATATTGCAGTATTGCATCATTATGCTTTCAAATCGAAGCAAGAGCTTGACTTTAAACTATGTTCAAGGGGCAATGCATTAGAAAAAGATGGGGTCAAGGCAACTTGCAATTCAAAGTATTACACACTCCATCAAGACAAATTGAAATACAATGATGATGCATGGAAACAATTGAAGCGCATGGTACCAAAGTATAGAATATACGACGAATCAACAAATAAAGATACAGTAATGGAAAAAGATACGCCTATACAAAATGTTAATATCCCTACAACACAACAACATGAGGGGACTTGGAAGATATCAAACCGACAACCATACATGGGAAATCTTAGTTGCATATTCGAAGTTGCTCATTGGAATCTTGAAAGTTTTAAAAAGCCGATAGATCTCGCAAAACGACGACAATGTGGTAAACTACAATACATTCCACACGAAGGATATAAACCACCAAATGCTAGTGATATCTTTGACAAGTTAGTCAATGGTACGACCATTTACTTTATTGGAGACTCAATGACCTGTCAATCCGCGGCTGATTTCCTTTGTCTCATGGCATCGATATCGGAAATTACAAGGAAAGAAATAGGAAGACTGCCTCCAAAGAACTGGTGTAATGGAGCCAACGAATGTGAAGTAAACTTTGATGGATATACTGGATGGAATCATGCACAAGCTACCTTCCGATCATTCGGTCCAAAGAGGATAGATATTCATGTTGTAGCTGCCATAGAATATGGTAGGGTAGGCGAGCTTGGTAAATATCTAAAGAATGCAAAGAAAGGTGACATATTTGTCTTGAATCAAGGACTCCACAAGAGACGAGATCGAGGACATGATTTCTTACTCAATTCATTTATACAGAACAAAGAAGTGATAAGGGCGGCGAAGGGTAAAGGAGCTCACATTGTATGGAGAGAGACGACGGGAGCACACTTTCATACACTTGATGGATACTTTGATGATTCTATTAAAGCATTACAAACAACCAAGTCAGCTGTTTGTGTTCCACCGTTGGAAATTGATAAGGAGAAATCAAAGACGTGGGATGACGTCGGATTGGTTCCTTTCATGAAATCGCTAGATGTACCAATCCTCGAGACATGGGAAGCAACATTTCTTGCTTATGAATGGTGCCATGTTGGACAAGGGATGGATTGTGTTCACTGGCTGCAACCCGGACCGACATCTTACTTATCGGAAGCTTTGTTAAACTACATAATAAATGATATCTAAGTGTCAGAGACTGAATCGTACTGACTAATATGTACATATTGAGCAACTATAGGAAGATTATCATGCTCATATAACATATTCACTCATCGCTAGCGGCATAGATTGATCACATAAAGAGCATTCAGCTGAAGAAGAGACATACAAAGAGAGAAAAGGGCAACATTCCACTTGTAAGCAAATGAAAGAATCCGAATCTGCCTCCATTTTGAACTTTTCTCATCACATTTTCAAGTTTGTACTGCAATTTAGTTTTAGTTTTAGTTTTAGTTTTTATGTTATTTTTTGTCTTGTGAGAAGTTTGTACTGCAATTAAACAAACCAAACTACTAACTACTAAGATATGGAAAGAGAGGCACGTCAAAAGGCACTAGCCGAGAAGAAACGTCGTCTTGAGGAGATTAAGGCACGTCGTCGTCAGCCTACAAGCGGCAGTGGCGGCGGTACAACAACAAAAACAACTGCAGACAGTGGAAGTGGTTTAGACAGTTATATCGATGACTTATTAAATACTACTGCTCCTGGATTAAAGGGTTTGTCTGCTGCTGCTGCTGATACTACTATTACTGTCAGTAGTACTGATGCTACTGCTATTGTCAGTAAAGAGGAGACTAAGGCAACTGATACCGAGAAGAAGGAAGAAGGGTCAACTCCGAGTAGTGCTGAAAATGCTACTCAACCAGCTCCTACTCAACAACAACAAACACCACAAACACCAAAGGTTGAAACATTTGAAATAGCAATCCAATGTATGGAAGATGATTTTCCACCACCATCTCTTGTGGATGAAGATGAGGAGAAGGATGAAGAAGATGGTGACGATGAAAGTTCACAAGACGGTTCATCTGCAGAAGATAATGAACAACAGCAACGAGGTCAATCTACCTCTTCAATAATGCGCACTGCATCCTACGAAGATCGTACATCATCAACACAACAAACATCAGATATATCACAAACACTACTACTAAGTGAATCCGAAAAACAAAAATTATTATCATCACAACCCTTCAATACATTCCTATCAACAGCATCTAAACGTGTTGAACGATTATTGGGAGCGAGTGATATGAATATGTATGGTATATTAAATGGTAGTGGTTGGGGTGTTACTGGTACTTCTTCTACAGGAGAGGATGGTAGTGGAGTAAGTGGTAATGGTGCTGTTGTAGATTTTAGTATAGATTATGCAAATGATAATGAAGATAATGAGGAATATTATGATGATTCAGATGATGAATTGGCAGATGGTGTATCATCATCAGCAACTACTACTACAACTGTAGCTACAAGGATGAAGAAACGACGTTCTAAAAAGAAGAAGACAAAAGAGGAGGCATATCAAACTGGTGGATATTTCAATGCTCGTGCATCATATGAATTTCCAAAATTTACAAATGGACGAAATGTTACCGATATCGAGTGGTGTCCTGGACATAAGGAATGGGTATTGGCTAGTTATAATGCTGTTAGTGGTAGTTTTAGGGATGGAGGGAATGAGATTAGTGGGGAGGGTGGTACAAAGAGTGCAACCAAGGGAATGCCATCCTCCAATCCAACGACAAGACATTTGAATCCGTTAGATCCATCGTCATCCTTCTTACAAACATCCTCTTCTTCCGCTATACCCAACGAGGGTATTGTAGCAATCTATAATCTGTCCATGCCATCACGTCCTGAACATTTATTCTGCGCCGGTTGTCCAATATTGCATTCACAATTCCATCCGACGGAACATCCAAAGTTGATATTGGGTGGTGGATCGAGTGGTCAGGTATTGGTTTGGGATTCACGGGTTGGACGATATCCTGTTCAACGGAGTGCTAATGCCGTTACGGGTGGTGGACATGATTGTGAATTAGTTGGTATGAAGGTATTGGGTAATGATAATAATATTGCAGCTGGTGGTGGCGGAGGAGCTGGTGGACTATCAACATCCAAATTAGTCACAGCCTCCTCCGACGGGAAAGTGAATTATTGGTCAGTATCAAACCTACGGGAGCCGATTGAACATGTCAAGGTAAATGCCAATTTAAGTTGTTTGGAAGTATTACATGGTAACACCAATGAAGGGATAGTATGTGGTGATGAAAGAGGAGGGTTGCATACGATTTTGGCAGGTACTGGACGGGATGGTAGTTCATCGAATAAACGTATTATCCGTACATTGCATCCCGGAGGTGTTGTTGTGACTAATGATGATAATGCCATGGACGATGCTAATACCTCGGCAGCCACGGAATTAGCCGAGATGGGACATTATGGTATGGTAACTAGTGTTGCCACCCGTCCGATCATGCCTCCTACTGGCTCTACTCCAAGGTTAGGCAATAAGGAAACCACAACCGGTGGATTGGGAGGTTCATCCAAGGGATTCTCACGAGGTGCGGGTGGTCTCATGGTTACAACTGGTGTGGATTGGTCAACAAAACTTTGGGCACCAGCATATACAGATGCACCATTGATGAGCTTCTTGAGCAACTCGTATGATTACATGTGTGATGCTCAATGGAGTCCTGTACATCCCTCCATATTTGCCACGGCATCGAGTAATGGCACGGTCAACATTTGGAACCTTGCCTCCTCACTTGATCAGCCTGTTAGTGGTACGGAAGGCATACCGATTGATAATTCTACAGCTGGAGATTCATCGTCATCATCATCGGGATTGAACCGTCTTCAATGGTCAGCTGATGGACGACGAATGGCTGTTGCATCTGGTGATAAATTGCACGTCTTGGGTGTCGGAGAAGAGGCTTGGAAGAGTAAAGGCGATGAAGAGGGTAGAACTATGGCTCAACTGAGATCACGAGGCTTGATTCAACAAGATTGAAGAAACTATTCTCAGATCTATGTCTAACTAAACTAAAACTCTGACTTGTCAAAGACACTTTACATAATACACAGATTCAAATATTTTGTGTCTTTAGTTGCAATGTTACTACTTGTTTATTGCATCAATGCAAAATGAACTGATTCCATCGAATCGATTGAATACATGAAAACATATATTGATACGAATGCACGCATCAATCTCACATTCCTTTGCTGTAGCAGACTTGCATCTTGGTAATGATTTCTCCTCCAATAGATCTTACACCCCAAAGGCAGAGAGAAGACTTCGGGGGTTATTTGCCGGCTTGGCTGGAGTAACCGAAATGAATCGAATCTCAATTTGTTGTAGCTTTTCATCTATGTGAGCTTGAATTTGTCTAAGTGCCGAGTTGTCCTTCAACATATCAGGGTTTCTGCCTTGTAACGATTTGACAATGTCCTGTACTGCCTTGTCTTCGTCGTGAGGACTTGGTTTGTATATCATGTACCCCACACCTTCAGCACCGGCACATTTCCATTGCCACTCACGGCCTCTCATGCCCCTCTGAGCAATCATCATTCTTGCCCATTCTCTTTCGAGAAAGACTTCAATATTACAACGGTGTGGCTTTACAGTTCGGAGTAAGTAATCAATCCAACATCGTTTGCTCCGTCCCTTTTGTCCATGCTCTCCTATTCTACAACCAACACTGAATCGAGTAGAGTCTTTCCAGATCTCATTCGGGTCAGATCTCTGTTGTAGATTTAGATATTAGTTACATATGTTGTGTGAGATATGTATTACATAGATTGTAATAATATTATATGAAAGAACAAATGTACTTACAAATGTCCCATACCAAGCACCGTCTGCATGTAACCACTTTGATAGGTCATTGATATCCTCCGCCACCTGCTCCATAGTAACCTCCAACGTATCAGTGCATACAAATGTGCCTGGCCGATGATACCTTAGATTTGCAAGACGGATCTTATCAAGTAAAACTTCAATTATCTCCTCGCGTGTTGAAAAGGTGTGCTGATCTAAAATATCAACCTGCACGTTATCAATTGTACTGTCAATCTCATTAATTGTTATTGGTGGTTCTAGTTGTTTGAATCGACGACGATGTTGATGTTGCATATGGTATACATCAAAGAGACTTTCAGTGATGACCGATTCTACAGAATGATTGGTAAGGCCTAGACAAAACAACTCTCGTGGTGCGAGGTAGGAAAGGAGAGGAGTGCCTACGGCAGCGAGGATGTTACTAAAGGGTGAATTGTCCATTGTGACATGCTTCTTTACAACTTCTTGACTTGGAGTATTGTTTGAGGAATTTCCAAGCCTTGGATGCATATTAGGTTGATCACTTGGTCTCTTCTCTTTTGGTGTATCTGGAATCCACGCCGACCCCTTAGGTAGTGCATTTGCGGTTGGATCACTTGATTTCTCATCCGAAGGTGCAGCTTGTCTTTCAATTTCATTTTGTTTTAGTACTTCCTGTAATTGTTCCTGTTTAAAACGTTCTTGTTTGATACTATGCAATAATATTTCTTTCTCCTTTGCCAATACTTCTTTGCATAATATTTCAGTCTCGTGTAGTTGTGCTTCCTCATCTGAACTATTCATTTTACCCGCTGCCGACACTGAACCTCTTCCGCCTCCAAACTTTTGACTGTGTCTAGAAGAATATACATTAGCATTTTAGCAATTAGAATAGGTAAAGTACACATTATTTGAACGACAACTCACCTTGATACCTTTACAATTCTACGCTTTTGTAGAACTTCACTGGAAGCTTTTGTCATACCATAAACATCAGGATCCAATGAGTTCTCGCTGGATCGTTTGGTGATACATTTCTCCTTGAAATCTACTTCTAGATTTGTAGAAGTATTATCTGGGGTGTTGCCACTGAGCAATGGCTTAACACTACTGCTCTCATCATTTGGTGTATCCACAGTACTTGTCGGACTTGAAGCCTTCTCACTCGTCTTATTGTCTTGACCATCTGTTGCAACTTCTTCTGGTGGTGAGACTATGGTACCATTGGATATCAATTCTTCAAGTAATTCACGTGCCTTGATATGAAGTGCAGGCAGAAGATGGGTTGCATCTTCAATACTTAATTTGACAAGTAAGTCATATAAATCCACAGTTACTGCACCCTCTTCTACTATTGTCATATTCTCCGTGGCAGCAGTACTTTCAATGGTACCATCAGAAACTAATTCATCAAGTAATTCACGTGCTTTGGGATGTAGTACAGGACGGAGAATGGCTGCATCCTCACCACTAATTTTGATGAGATATTCATATAAATCAACAGTAACACCTCCGTCCCCGTCCTCTTCGGTTTGTGTTACGGCAAGCTCCGATTCTTGGATATCTTCTCCCTTTTCTTCAGCATGATTATTCTTATCATGTGGGGTAGCAGAATCTCCTTCTTCTTTTTCTTGGACATACAATATCTTCCCTTTAGTCTTACCTTGAATATCCATACAGAAATTGACGTAATCGATCATTGTGAGTTTATGATCCTCAGTAAACTCGTCTGACATGTCAGCCACTGGTTGGGACATGTCGGGTAGAGGACCTCTACTACCCATGCCCTTCTTCTTTCGTTGAGCCTTCTTCTTTTTTGAATATTCTCTCCACTCATTCTCCTTCACGACGTAACTGCCAAAACCGAGAGCAACTCTATGTGCGTTCACAATTCCAGCAGCTACTTCTGTGTTGCACTCTTCCATCTCATCCATTGGAGTAGTACCATTAATCATACGAATTAGGATGTTACAAATCCTCTTGCATCGTTTCCTACCCGGCTTATTTGTCATATCAACGTCAAATAATTGTTGGACTTGTCTACTAATAGCATGTCTTTGGTATATACCCCAGTTCTTGATACGTTGTTTAACAGTACGATCTGGGGTATAACCATTGGCAGAATCTTCATTATCCTGACTTACTGTATCATCTGAGGTATAGCCATTACCGGTAGCGGCTGAATCTTCAGTGGCTAATGATGCATCATCATCATATGCTACACCTTCTATTTCTAGATT
>Ga0214478_100478_pt1 | contig 23441 bp, 21 predicted proteins | sample M1_20Mar14CPVII9_2_FD_178001 | JGI IMG/M metagenome (GOLD analysis project Ga0214478, IMG submission 178001) | Marine eukaryotic communities from Monterey Bay, California, United States - M1_20Mar14CPVII9sort6BwellD7 | ecosystem: Environmental > Aquatic > Marine > Unclassified | place: USA...
AAGTCAACATAGATCCCCTCCTTCTACTCATTGTTGATGATGAGCTCTTCTGCCCTTCCCTAACTTCTTGTGTAGGTCGCACTTCTTCTTCAGCTTCTTGGCAAGGGAATGTGATCATACCTAGTAATAGTACTGATTCTCTCTTCTTGTTGGTCGTACTACTCTTCAACTGCTTGCCGTGATAGCAAGACATGATAGAATCATAACTCTCACAACTCCCACGCTTATTCGATAGTCCTGTATCTCTATATCTTCCTAGAACTTTGTTTGTATCACGTTTTGTATCTCGGGAGCTCATTGGAAGATATACTGATGATTTGTTGTTATCCGAGAATCGCTTGTCAAGGATATCTTGAACTTGAAGTACTCCATCTTTGAGTGGCTTGTCGTCGTCGTTATCCTTACTACTATCTTCTTTCTGCCGTTTCTCTTTCTTTTGACGAATCATTTCTTCCCAGAATGAACTCAATCGCCGGCTGTATCCACTATCCACTGAAGATCTCTTCCTCAACTTCGGTGGAGTAGCCATATGTACTTGCTCTTCATTGTTCAATTCATTTTGATATGAAGAAGTCATGAAGATATCATCAGTTCGGGGAGTAGAGTTGGTTTCTAGACGTAAGTAGTGACTCTCATCGGACGCATCTTTGTCTTTGTTCTTTTTGAGGATTGATATAGTGATACGTTTGAGGGACATCTGGACTAGTACTACTAGTAGTAGTTCTAAGAAAGATGATGAGACGAGGAGTGAGATAGAAGTATGGCATGAGGATACATACAATACAAGTACCTAAGGTGAACTTGAGATAGTATATCAATATCTACTTTTGTCGTCCGCCACTTACCTCATGATAATGATGATCCTTGGCAATAGTAACGCTACTTAGAGGAAGAGAGCAAAGTCTCGGTGAGCATCTTGATATTTGAATACGCTTTATTTGATAAGGAGTAGTACGATAGATAACATGGCATTCTTTCCTGATAAACAATCATGCTTAGGAGTGGGTCACGGAAATTTTTACATGCCTCGCTAACTTCAACTACAGAAAATATCCTCAACATAATAAGGCTGCAATGAAGTAAACAGATTGCCGAACGATTCCTTTGTGCAATGATGAAGTAATAGGAGAAACAAAGGATGCTTTTGAGACAAAACAATACTTCATGTTCAAGTTGTGCTAGATGAGCAACTAAAGCAACACATAACATGATTCATTTTTCTCCCATCTGCTCATTATCCTATGAATCGTCAAAACGATAGCATAGGTATTGATCATCGCAAAAGAATACCACACATTATCATGTCAATGTTTTCATCAGCCTACTCGCCTCATACGTTCTTCAGAAGTCGACCTGTACTAACAAAGATGAGTCGTCAGCATTGCTTCCAAGATCTCAACGACGGTGACGAGATGATATCAACTTCTACTATCCACAAGTCACCACAACATTCACCCAAATTATCTCCTCGAAGACAAATATTACCTACACCACCACCGCCGCCTCCATTAGTATTGGAGAGTATTGTACCGCCCTCCGATAGGACAGTATGGTCATCGTCATCAACAAGATCTGTACACAAGAGACCATCTCATTCATGCATACGAAAGTCACGATATACCCGATCATGCTCTGCAATTGATGATGTATCAAGACTGGACGACATAATGTCGGTTGAACAAGCAGGATGTCGTATCAAGAAGAGAAGCGTATCCTTCGATGGTGAAGTTAGTGTCTTCGAGTTTGATGATAAGAAATTATATTCGGAGGAAGGAAGAGAAGATGTATCCATCTTTGATCAACTGTCATGGTCCAAGTTGTTTCTTTGAATTGAAGAGATTTCCAAGAACCGTTGAATCAAATGATAAGAAGATCATATCTCTATATGTGAACTAGCTCAGACTAGCTGACCTTAGTTCCCAACTTTCAAAGCTATGATAATCTAGGCAGAGAAGTGATATTAGTATTAGGGTAAAGTAATGATAGACTCAATATAAGACTTCTTTCTTTAGTGCCTCGGTTGCATTCTCTCAAGTCTTTCATGGGATAGATACAGCAGATTAAGCCTGCGACTCTGTGTGGACAGAGAGATGTTGATATAGAGTTGAAAAAGTAGATGATGCTGTTGAACAGTTGCAAAGTATATCCTCCATACCTCAAGATATATTCACGGTGTATAGGTTGGTACAGTTATTATTATAACCCCCGAACACTATGGGTCGGGATATATACCTGCTGCCTTAAATACATGCTTGATTGAAAGAGGAGAGAAGCGGGAGAGTATACTCCCCACGAGAGAGCACACATGATATGTTCTTTTTTTCAAGTACAAGCTATTATACATTTTTTAAGATCATACTACTCTTTGTATATGTAGAAGAGGGGATTGATACCTTGAGTATGTATCGCCTCCTCTCATACCTCTCGTCGTTTCTCTAGCATATAAGTGCAGTTCTGCAAAGCCATGCCTCCCTCCCCAAGATATCCCCTGCTCATTTCTACTGCCACCTTAATCCCCTTACCTCCTCACCTATTATACCCCCCAATTCCGTATTATTACCCCCACAATCTCCTATTGATACCCCAAATAATCCCTCTAATCCTCCCTCCCTCCTTAATATCTATAGCATATTCATTTTACAAGAATGGATTCGAACGTCTAACAAATTCAATAGAATTAGCATCCTCGACATCTCCCCGCGGTACGAATCCTCGTCGTTGGCGTTGATTCTGTGGTACGAATGCTTCTTTTTTATTAGAAGTAGTAGTGCGGCGTTGTTGTTTAGATGATGATGATGCATTGACAACATCATTCTTCTTTTTTGACTGAAGTTTAGAGGATACCCTAGTCGATTCGTCAGTAGTTGCAATAGCTTGATGTTGCTGAAGTGATGATCGTCCTTCACTCATACGATTCATTAATATATGAATTGGATCCCATCCTCCTATGGCGAATGTTGTTGATAGTAGTTGGAGTGATAGGACTACGAGTAGAAGAACACTGATACGATTATGAGACATGATGGATTTTTATTTTTCTAGATTTTGATGGATATCACTTGCTTTCTTGAGTATTGCAATTAACCGACGACGACGTTGGAATAAAAACTTTTAGTATATCAACTATCTATTCTTCTATGTTCTATATTATAATCTTTCAGTATATTGTTTGCTTCTTCACACCTATCATCAAATCAGTGACGCCGGCCCCTTGATGCCCTTGCTAAAAGAGTTGATGGGGATACCTTGAAGATATCTTCGTCTAGTCTGTCCGTCGTGTATAAAGATCTGAGCGATCAAACGGTCATTTTAGAGATTAGTCTGAGGAACTCTTTACTATCGGGAGATTGCTGCTAACCAATCGTATATTCAGTATTGTCAATATATCACTTTTTAATGCTCTTTCGAACAGTAGTGCTCTTGTGATCGTAGTAGCAATAGTTATTTAGTTAGGATAGGATACGCTCAGCGGTATCCTTGACTCCTCTTACTCTCTCTCTCCTTTGTCATTAGTAGTAAACCATATATATTGCAAGCAGTGGTCGAAAGCAGCAGCGCCAACGTCGCTTAAATCATATTCAGAAGACAGCGACATTATGGGTATAAGTTATATCAACATACGGCATACATTATTGACAAAAATATAACATCAAAACTAAAAATAATTTAGGCAAATCATGCCTACGCGTATGCCTTGGAACGGTAGCAAACAGATATTGCGCAGGGTACAACAAAATGATTCAACACTCACACATTTAGCTGTAGGAGGTGATTATGGATATAATTCAACTGATCAGTACGACTACTCGCGGCTAGGTGCTGCAATTGCTAAGAACAATCATTTGAAACATTTAATAGTTATGTTCATTGCACTGGACCTTGATAATAATAGATTCTTTGATGGTTTGGAACATAATTCTTCCATTAATTCATTGGAACTCCTTTGTGACGACTATTATCTAGCCGGTTGGAGATTTAATGAAACATTGATGTCATATCAGGCAAACAACAATCTAATTACGCTTAAAATCGAGTCTGCTGGATTAGACAATGGAGGAGATAGAGTAATCACCACAACTCTACTGGCATGTACCAATTTGAGGAGTATCACCATAAAATCCTGCGGCATAACCGATGAACAATTAGTGCCAGTGGTCGAAGCAATGAGGGGTATTCATTCATTAGAGGAGCTTGATTTGAATGACAATATTATTAGTGATAACGGATGTGTGGTACTCTCGACTACGCTGCTCGGAGATCCATCCTCTGAATTACATAGTTTATATCTCCAAGACAATGTTATAGATGCTGAGGGTGCACATATCATTGCAAATAGTTTAGCGGGCAATAACAAGCTTTTAGTTCTCTTTCTTGCTGGAAACGCATTCGAGGAGATGGATACAAGTGTTCATACTGCCTTTTCCGAGGCATTATGCAACACATCAAGTATTAATAGTATAATGTTTTCCTCAAATCATACACTTCAAAACTTAGGCTTGACAGAACGGGGGAGATATGATCCTTGTGGTTTTCCAAATTTCGATGAAGGACTAATGGGCCGTTTAGATGACTTTCTGCTATGGAATAGAGCCACAACCAACAAAAGAAGTGCCGCAATTAAAAAGGTTGTAAACCTTTATCCAACAATTGATATGGAACCATTGTATGATTGGGATATTAATGGTGAATGGACTCTAAAATCACTTCCTTATGTCATCGATTGGTTCGATAGAGCGTTAGTTGCTGTCGGTGACTGGAGTATAAGTGTACACGAGGATGACCACGAACTGCCCGAAAAGAAGCTATCTGCAATCTACGAATTTGCCAAAGCCATGCCATTGCTCTTCGTCCCTACATCTCATGAAGTCGGAGATAAAAAGCGAAAGAGATAGGGAAAGTAAGTATCCCAACATAGGCAAGAGAGGCGAACACCGGAGGTTAATGAATGTATGAGATATAGTCACAAGACGTAAACTTAAACTAAGACACGAGTTAGTAGCTGAAATCAAGACAAGATAGAGGTGTGTGGATTAGAGCTAAGAGGGCTCCTGCTTTGGGTGGGGAAATAAAAAATGACAACACATAAATGGCGATAAAACGCAAAGCTAAGGTTCAAGAGGTGTCAATTACTACTGCAATAAAGCATATCATATATCCTCAGTACTGTCATAACTATATCAGTTTTTAATGCTCTTTCGAATAGAAGTAGTTTAGTGACCGCCGAGCAGATATTTATTTAGTTACGATAGGATACGCTAGGTATCCTTCTCAAATCTTCATATGAGTGTTCTCATAATATATCAATCACCTTGGCCTTGAATAGTGCAATATACTGATTGAATAGTAGTACCGAAGAATCTTGCAATAACATTTGGTTTTAATAAAGAGAACAACGTCATTCAATTGAAGGATAAGCTTTGTTAATATGCCTCGAGTAATCCCCTTCGATTCGGATTATATCCAAAAGGTATTAAAGAGGATTAAGAAGAAGAATGATCAGGTGAAACAAATAGTATTAGGTAATTACAGCAGCGAAAGATACAGAGATATAGTTGTATTTAACTCAAGCAATAGCGATGACTTCTCTACGCTCGGCAGATTAATTGGAAAGAATACACATCTGACAAAATTAAGTGTGAAAGAAGATAATCTTATTGCATTGGATGCGTCAAATAGAGACTTCTATGATGGCCTTACAAGAAACTCCTCCATTAATGATCTATTCTTAAGCAATCGTCGTCTTTTGGGAGAAGTAGCAGAAGGAATATTGAGAGTATACAAAGAAAAGAACTCTCTTACTCGTCTTGTAATTGTTGGCGCTAATTTACGAAACGGTAGTGGCCATACTACATTAGTCACAACACTCCAGCGATGCACAAACCTAATTCAAATTAGTCTATCATCTTGCAATATTAATGATGAAATACTATTACCAATAGTGGAAGCAATTAGGGGGCGCACTTCATTAGAGAAACTACATTTAAACAACAATAGAATTAGGAGAGCTGGTAGTACGGCTCTTGCTGCCTTACTTGAAGATACAAACTGCAATGTAACCCACCTCCATCTCAATCAAAATCGTATTGATAACGAGGGCATGACTGCTATTGCCAATAGCCTGGCAAACAATACAAGCTTAAGGACACTTGACCTTCATCACAATTCGATAAGCTCAAAGGAACCCTTCTGCAATGTATTATGCAACACGACAAGTATCAATAGTATTCATTCTTCGAACCATACACTTGAAAACTTGATGTTATATCCAGGGAACTTATCTAATAGAGAAGGACCAGAACTACAATCTTTGTTAAAGATGAACAAGACCAAAAACAAAAGGCAAGTTGCAATTAGAAAGGTATTAAAGTACAATCCTAACATGGATATGGAACCTTACTTTGCCGATTGGATATCCGACGACGAACGAACGTTAAAAGGACTGCCTTATGTAGTTGCATGGTTTGAGAGAGCAAATGAGAGCTACGATGGTTGCCCAAAGAAGTTATCGGCAATATTTCAATTCACTCGGGCTATGCCGTTATCATTTGCTGCTGCTACACTCTTTGATGTTGAGGGGGAGAAGAAGAAGCGCAAGAGGGGGTATGAATACTTGGGGAAGGGATATAAGTTTGATAAGGAGTTGGAATCTGCAACAGATGATTTAGCCACGGCTTGGGAGAAGATAGAGTCGTCAATTTAGTGAAAAGGGGAAGGTCCAAACCACAATTGAAGTAACTATGTAGACAATACGAAAATAAAGTAAGATATGTATAGCTCAGATTAGTCTCTTCCTCTTGCTTTCCTTCTCGGGACATACGGGGGGCAGACGGAAGAGCAAAGGATACCATCAGCGGTATCCTTGTAATAACCCATATGAACAGCTCAATAAGCAATACGCTGAAGATGATTGATATGTGAGAGTAATGTTCTCTCAATCACTGTTAAATAGTCAGCTTTTGGTGTCATCAATTGGCGGTGGTTCCGTAGCAGGCTGAGCTAAACGACATGGATACCATATGACTGAGGGCTCACATAATTTTGCTGAACGAAGAGAGGGGAGTATTGTAGTATGAGGAGAAGAGACAGATTCACCACTCTAGACCAAAACAACATTGACAATGAGCAGTAGAAATAGTAGTAACGTTGTATCTCTTACGGCTATATTGGCCTTAACATCTTTAGCTCGAGGAGCGGAGATTAATAATGACAATAGAGATGCCGATGGAGGAGCAGGGTATCAATCGTACGATGCAAAACAATCTAATGTCAGGGCTCAACGATATCATCAGAATCATGGTAGTACTAGACAAAGACGCATTGCACATAATAAACAGCGTCGTCTTGTCAATCGTCGTCGTCGTCGAAAAGGTATCAGACAGCAAAAACAAAATCATCGTGAAACACAATTTGCATCAACATCTCAAAGACCTCAACAACCCAACACTTCTCAAACAACTTCTCCCCCTCCCCAATCCAATACCCAAACTACCGTACAAAGTACATCTCAACTAGCAGCACCAAAATGTGGTCCAACCTCCGGAACTCATCATTCCCCATACATCGGCTGCTACACTGACAAACTTAACGATCGAATAATGTCATTTGACTTGAGTGGTAAATATCATTCAGTAATAACATGTGAAAAGATATGCAGTGATAAAGGATATAGATATATCGGTCGAGAGTTTAAAGGACAATGCTTTTGTCATGGTAGCGATTTGAACGATATAGTAAGGCACGGAGTTGAGAGTGATTGTGATTGTTGTGGTGCCAATGTTGGTGGAGGAAAGATTTGTGTTTGGGAGGTACGTTTGATATAATTGATTGCTTGATATGTCATGTGTAGCCTTGTGCCATGTATCACACAACTCACTGATACATCATCGTCATCACTATACTCCTCTCTCTTCATATGATATTGATATAGAATGCCAATCATCCAGATTCACAAGCAACACCGCCAGTGATCACGCCCGTCATTCCGAGTTTAATTCAATCAGCTAATGAGCAAGACATATCATTGATTGATATGCCTATCCACTCCAATATCTTTACAACTACCAACACCAACACTAATAACAACCAAAGTGTTCCGCCAAGACCAAGCTATACCAACAATAGACCGCCGCCAAATCAAGTTGTCAATAACAATAAACCACCAAACAATATCAACAAGCCAAAACCAAGCGGTGGTTTCCGTATCCGACTACATTGGCAACGTGGCTACAATTGGCAAAATTCCCGTACTGAAAAATTCTACTGTATGCAATGTCGTGGATCATGCAAGTCCGGTTCATCCATTGAAATTAACACTTGTAAGGGTGGTAATTATATACGTCAAAAGTTTTTAGCAATTGGACATACGATACGTCCTGCGAGTAATCCAAGTTTATGTATTACTGTTACGGGGTATAATGGTAAAAGTTCACCTACTAGATTGCAATATTGTAAGAGAAACAATAATTCAGGTGGTAGAGGACAGGGACGGTATGCAAGTAATCAAAGTTTTAGTGAAGTGAGTGCGAGTGGTAAGTTTGAGTTGTTGACTGATGATAGAAGTGGACGATGTTTAAGTCAACATCATCATCCCAAGCCTGGTGAGGTTGTTTATCCCGAGAAGTGTGAAAAGACTAGACGGTATGATACTACATATTGGAGGACCTGGTAATGGATGTAGGAGGGTGTGGGGCGGGGAAGGATCTGGTATAGGCCGAAGAGAAGGTCGAGATAAGATAGTCATTCTGTCGTAGAATATTTACACTCTTTACGCTTACTCTATATGAGTAGACAGGTAGCATCCTCATCATTCACGCACGATATCTGCTTGCTCTAATCCCTTCTTCCTTAGTAACCGATCTGGACAACTAACTGCCAACTCTTTGCCTTTTACTCCTTCTATGTTGACTTGACCCGTTGATATGCGAGGCAGGGATGAACAACAATGGCATTGCCTTAGCAAACTGATAAATAGCCGACAACTTTCGTTCATTAATTTTGTGACCCAAGTTTCTCCCTGGCTGTCCTATGCACCACCTTCGTGGAGTTCTAACAGCCTTCCTTGCTCTCTCGAACCATTCAAGAACAAAAGGCAGGGCTTTCAAAGTACGCTCATCTTCTGAATCCCAACCATATAATTGTGCCATGTCAATATTCGGATGGTATAATATAATCTTCTCCGTTGCAACATGACGTTTGTTCCTCTTCTCATTGATTTTGAGTAGTTGAGAGAATTCCTGTCTCATTGAATCATTAATTAGCCTGCCAAAATATATATCACAAAGCGTATGATTCGACGAATATATACTGTCGATACTTGATTTATTGCATAGCAAATTGCAGAATATTCCATCTAAACTTCGGTCTACTGCATTATCATTGAGGAAGAGGTTCTTTAACTTTGTATTGTTCGCTAAACTGTTGGCAATAGGAATTACACCCTCATTATCAATAACATTGTCTGATAGTTGTAGAGTTTGTACATTGCAATTTGGATCACTCAGCAATGTAGCAAGAGCCTCGCATCCATCATTCCCAACTCTATTATTATTCAAGTAAAGTTTCTCTAAGGAATTACGCCCCCTTAATGCCTCAACTATTGCAACAAGTTTTTGATCAGTTATACGGCAGGCATATAGATTGATTGATTTGATATTTTCACAGCTTCTCAAAGTCAATGCAATATGTTCAAACTCGTTTTGTTGTAGATTGGCTTGCAATATGTCGAGTTCAATAAGTTGGCCATTATATGCGCTCAATATTTTATCCCCTACATCACCAAGAACATTGTGGCCATTAGCACAACGCAGCAATAACTTTTGAATTGTAGAATTACGCCGTAAACCATCGTAGAATCCCTTCCGTATGTTAATATTGGCCACCGAGTGGATGTTAATTTCTAAGTTATGAAGATGTGTATTTGTTGCAATGTATTGACCGAGCTTAGTAAAGTCACTACTTTTACTAGAATTGAATACTAATTCCTCTTGATGAAAGACATCAGCCTCATCCATTATGTGGAGCCTCGTCGTATTATAATCATTCTCTTTGATCCTACGCAGTACCTCTTTGCTTTCCTCATCCATCGTAAAATTTTATAAGAAAAGAGTGAGTGTTGTATGCTGAATGTTGATATGCATATACCAAGACTGTCTCTGTCTTCTGAATACGATTTAGTGACGACGACGACGCCGCTGCTACCGCTGCTTGCTATTACTGAATGTATGATATAGGTAGAGTGTAGCACAGTTTTGAAGGTTTTTTTTCTAAAGGATACCACTGAGCGTATCCACTCTAACCTATTAATACTGCAGCCACCAAAGTACTACTATTTGAAAGAGCATTAAAAACTGATATAGTGACAGTACTGAGGATATACCATACACTTTATTGCAATAGCTATCTCTCCCCTGCAAAGAGCTTACTTTGCTTGCTTGATTTGCACTCGAATCTTTTTTGAAAAGATACCGAACCTAACCGTTTGATAGCTAAAGATTGCATTTATTCATAAAGGGGAGTCCTTGGACGCGTGCTTCTTTCTCAATTTGAAATGAACTTCGTGCCGCCTCAAACTTGACGCCGCCGGGGAACAGCGGCGCTTGAGAGAGACCACTCATTGTATTGCAATTCAATAGACAACACCTACCTAACTATACTTAGGCCATATACAACCATGCTACGCCATCGAGGAGAACAAAATAAAAAGAGAATGATACAAAACAGTCGTCGGCCGAGCACAACTATGAAAGCAATGGCCACCGCCGCAGCTGCCGTATCTCTTGCTCACTCGTCGAGTAGCAATAAGAGTTATCATGTAGCCGCCACCTCTACTGCTGTTGATACGCCTAACACCGATATCGACGGGCGGTCACTTCTCTCTCTATCGGCCACGGGCGACACAGCGATGCCAGCGAGCGATTCTCAGACAGCCGTACACATGTTTGATATCAAAGCAAAGGACGACCCATTACTCATTAAAGGTATCGATATCAACTTAGCCACCAGCTCAGCAACACCTATTGAAATATATAGTAAGGTTGGATCATATAAAGGCTCCGAATCACAATCGAATAATTGGACGCTAATCAAAAGTACGACCGTCTTTGCTAGCAATAACGGATCGACGTCAATTAACTTCCCATCAATTATCAATCTAGCATCCAATGAAAAACGCTCATTCTACATCAAATGTGCTTCTATTAACTCAAAATGTCTAAGTTATGATTCCAATGGTCAAACTACAAAACGATACCAAGATACTCATCTAATATTATTCGGCGACGGCCTTACTAAACAATCCTCAACTTGGAACTCTATATCTAGCAATACACCACACTTGTTTAGTGGACCAATATCCTATGATTTAATCACACCCCAACCAACTAAATTACCTACAAAGTTTCCTACATTGCAACCGACAAACACACCTACATTACGACCAACAAGTTCGCCTACACCTGCCCCATCAAAATCACCTGTAGTAATCGAAACTATAACAACACAATTTGATAGTTCTCATTCGTATGCAGGATGTATGTTTAACATCCTGGCTCGTGATCATTTAGTTATTACCAACTTGGCATTTAATACACATGTAACTACAAGTATGAATGTACAAGTGTATACACGAGAGGGTTCATATGTCAACTTTGATAAGACATTAAATGGATGGACTAAAATTGTTGAGACACAAGTTATGGGCAAAGGATTGGATAGACCAACCTACTTACCGGCCGGGTCATTTGATCCGTTATTGGTTGATGATAAATCTATACAATCTTTTTATATAACCAGTACTGAAGGACCATATATGCGTGAGAGTAAAGGAGTGGGTATTAGTTCTGAAACTGGTGAATTGAATACTTCTACGGAAACACCTGCCATGACAACTTGGAATTCTGATATGATAATCTATGAAGGGATTGGTAAACGATTACCCGTAACTGAATCAAGTTTTAGTCCCCGTGTATGGAATGGTTTGTTTGAGTATTATACCACCACAGCCGCACCATCTCAATCACCAACACCCATGCCAACATCGAATGATTTTCGTTTACGATTATATTGGCAGCGCGGATATTGGTGGCAGGAGTCGTCACGTGAAACATATTGGTGTATGGAATGTAGTGGACAATGTCGTGAAGGTGAGGCTGTGGATGTTGAATGGTGTGGCGGTAGACGTCAACAACAGTGGAATGTTGTTGGTAATACTATTAGACCGGCAATGAACCCAAATCTATGCTTGACATTGACTGGGTATGATAGTGAGAATCGTCCATTACGATTGCAACAATGTAAGGAAACAATATCACGGGGTGGTATTGATGCAAATGAGATTAATGAACAAACATTTGTAGGATTGAATTTCAAGGAGGAAAAGTTTGAACTTCATCCCAAGGGCGACGATTCTTGGTGTATGACACAAGCACATCATCCCAAACCTAGGGAACGTGTGTTCTTACAACAATGTTTTAGATCTAGACAGCATGATACTTCATTGTGGGAGATATATTAAGTTAATTGAGGAATGTGGTAGGGAGTATAAGTGTGCAAAGGGGGGGTAGAAGAGGGGACAATGTATGAAAATTCAATAGATGCATAAGATTAGAGTTGGAAAGTTAGAAACACATTACATTATATCTTGCCATACTACTTAGGCGGCTGACTCCTCCGTGTCGTCTGCTATTCTTCCAACGACCATTGCAATGTCGAGAACAATGAAGCACGTCTCTCTGGAACAGTGTTTGATGTGGTGATATGGTTTTGGGATACAAGTGAACTGTCTTCTAGTAAAGTTGTATCTTCTGATGTTGTATCCTCAACTTTGGCCTCGAGTGGGGTGTCACTCTGTCTTCTAAATGAATCAATGAATGATCCTAAGTTTGGAAGAGATGATACGAGAATGTTCCTATCTCGTCTTGTGTTCTTCTTGTTGTTGTCCTTGTGTAGAGTATCATCACCATGCTGCTTCTGCTGTATAGACTTTGATAATATCAGACTAAGAACGTCTTCTCTCGCTTTTGACGGTGCAAGATCTAGTGACATAGTAATCTCAATCTCTCTTCTAAACTTGCAATCGTTGCTTCTAATCTTGCAACTTGTTCATCTTTTGATGCTAGCTCATCATCTTTAGATTTGATTTGCTGTCTGAGAGATATAAGTAATGAAGATTCCTTTCCTTCCTTGCTACCATCATCATTAGATAGGCATGAGATCCGTCGAGACGGAGTAATAACTTTGATCAACATTGGGACGTCCATATTGTTTATTATTTAGAATTGTCTTCTATACATCATATGCAAATGTTATAAGCCCATTCTCTAGAGGAGTTGATATGGCACCATCTCACTCTTCCTCGATAGAAGTATATATTGACCGAATACCCAAATCGTAATCTGTAGCTCAATATCCATCACATGAAGTATGAGGGGTCTTCCTCTTCTTTGCTCCAATACAATGGAGTATTATCTACCATACCCCCCCCCTCTTTTCAACGTTTGATTGTTCAGATATTATGGTGTGAATAATATTGCCGCCAAATGCATTAATAGCCAACATAACATATTGCAAAAGGCCTAGATATCAAATCTGCCCAAGCAGTTTATTCATCTCGAGATTAAGATAAGATTAAGTATCAACTGCTCAGAGAATATGACAGGTGGTTGTTCCTTTCCACAATGCTACAAAAGAAAATTCTAATCAATGTTAAATACTGTATACGCTGACCGACGATAGCGAGGACCTAAAGACACACCGCATTGAATGCTTATTCAACGTGTAGGTAAAGTATGTAATTTTTGAGGCTTCATGAAGCTCTGGTATCAAATAAGAGTTATACCATAGCTGTCGATTCTATTGCAATAAAGCATATCATATATCCTCAGTACCGTCACTATATCGGCTTTTCATGCTCTTTCGAATAGAAGTAGATTGGTGACCGTCGAGTAGATATTTATCTGAGTTAGAGTAGCCTTCTACAATCTCTCAAGAGCAATATCCTCTATATCTTCACTTGGTACCAATTCGATACAACCGCAGAATAATCATTGCAATAATATTTGATATGTTATCAAAGAGAAGACTTTCAGCTGCGACAAGAAATAATATCCAAAAGGAGTTGCAAAAGATTGAGAAGAATAATTCAAAGGTTGACGAGTTGGTGTTAGGTGATCGGTTATTTAGTGATACGTTTAACCGCTTCCGTATTAAATTGAAAAGTAGCGGTAAAGATGTTACATTCAACTCAAGTGATAGTGATGATTTCTCTTCGCTTGGCGCGGTAATTGCAGCGAATACACACATCACAAAATTGAGCATTGCAGAAAGTGTTATTACTGCATTAGATGTGTCTATTAAAGATTTCTATGATGGCCTCAAACAGAACTCATCCATTAATGATATATTCTTTAATTGTCGTGACCAGCTGGGTGAAGTAGCAGAAGGTATACTGAGAGTATATCAAGAAAATAGCAACCAACTTCTTCGCCTCGACATACTTGGTGCTAATCTGCGAATCGGTAGTGGCCATACTACATTAATCACAACACTCCAGCGATGCACAAATCTCAAACATATATATCTATATCACTGTAATATTAATAATAGAATACTACTACGGATAGTGGAAGCAATTAGAGGACACAGTTCGTTAGAGAATCTTTATTTGGGAGGAAATAGAATCAAAAGGGGTGGCTGTACGGCTCTTGCAGCCTTACTTGAAGATCCAAACTGCAATATAAACACACTTCCACTACATCACAATCTTATTCGTATTAATGGTATAACAATAATTGCTAATAGTTTGGCAAACAATACAAGCTTACGGAAACTCTACCTTCACAACAATCCGATTATATTTCATCAAACTACAGAGGAACAGAGAGGAACCTTTCTGTAATGTGTTATGCAACACAACAAGTATCAATAGCATCCATTCATCCAACCATACACTTGAATACCTAAGATTATATCCAGGATTATCTCGTCAGGTAGGACCAGAACTAAAATCATTATTAAAGCTGAACGAGATAAAACAAACAACAAGTTGCAATAAGAAAGATATTACTTTACCATCCAAACATTGATATGGAACCGCTCTTTGATATGGCTTCGGAAGACGGAGAATGGAATCTAAAGGCACTTCCTTATGTAGTTGCTTGGTTTGAGAGAGCAAATGAGATCTCCCCAAAGGTAAAGAACAAGAGGGAGCTTGCTAATTTGGGTATATCACAAACAACGGAAACCGAGACCGAGAGGGAGAGTTATGATATTGACCCAAAGAAGTTATCGGCAATATTTCAGTTCACTCGGGCTATGCCGTTGTCATTTGCTGCTGCTACACCCTTCGATGTTGGGGGCGAGAAGAGGAAGAAGAAGCGTAAGAGGAGTTAGGTAGGGGGTAAATACACTTGAATGAGTGGAAAGGGTAGAGAGGGGAACGGTCCACAATAGAAGTATACTATCAGACGGAAGACGTAAATAAGCTAAGATATATGTACTTATCTAAAATCCATTCACTTAGTCCCCCTTCAATCATCCCCGGAGAGTCTAAGAGAAATGCAGAATCAACTATGGCGATCAAACGGTATCACTTCGCAATTATAACAAGTAAAAAGCTCTTTTGCGGGTAGAGATTACTACGGCAATAAAGCATATGGTATACCCATAGTACCGTCACTATATCAGTTTTTAATGCTCTTTCGAATAGTAGTACTTTGGTGATCGGTGTAGCAATAGTTATTTAGGACAGGATACGCTCAGCGGTATCCTTTAGAAAAAAATCAAACCAGCTCGGTCTACTAATATATTTATCTTCAGTAATATATAGTATATCCAACTGCAAGCAGCGGTCGATAAGCAGCGTCAACGTCACTAAAAGCATATTCAGTATCTAATATTGCAGTAACATATAAGTAAAGATGGAGAACAACAATGATGATACCCGTGAAGAGATTATTCGTCGAACATATAAAATTCATCAAGAGATAGATGACGGTAGTCGAACGACATTGAATAGACTAGAGTTGAATGATTCTACATTAACAGAATTATGGATAGGCGAACCAAATCATACCGGATATGAAGTTAATATTGGTGGATTCAACTCCAATAATGAGGATGACTTTTCTAGATTGGGTACTTCAATTTCAATGAATACACATCTCACCAAATTACATATTGATTTCTACGCCATTACTGCATTGGATATGTCAAATCGAGGTTTCTTCCAAGGTCTGATACAAAACACTTCGATTAACAATCTATATCTTAGTTGTTTTGGCCGTGGTGGTGTCGTCTTAGAAGAGTTTGTTATTTGTGAGATATTAAGAATTTTTCAAGAGAAGAACAATCTTAATCACCTTGATATTCGTTCTCCGATACAAATTGGTGGTAACCACATCCTTTCCTTACCATTGCAAAGATGCACAAACTTGACACATATTAATCTAACCCATTGCAATATGGTTGATGAGGAACTGATACTAATAGTTTATGCGATTAGAGGACATCCTTCATTAAAGATGCTTAACTTGCTTGGAAATATAATTGGGAATGATGGCTGCACGGCTCTTGATACATTGCTTCTAGATCCAAACTGCAATATAGAACATCTCGGTCTTATTGATAATCAGATTGGTAATAGGGGTGGAGTCTTCCTTGCCAACAGCTTGATAAACAATACCAAGTTGAAAACACTCCGCCTAATCAACAATCCATTCACACGTGAAAACCCAATTGCTCAAAGTGTAGAGGATGCATTCTCAACTTCATTATGTGACACATCAAGTATCAATGCCACATACACATCCAATCATACAGTTCAGATTCTATTGAAGGCACCACCGGACACATTAGACTTTAATCCAAAACTTAAAATCTTATTAGGAATGAATGATTTGACAAACCAAGTACAAGTCCGTGAATCATTATCATTCAATGATTTGGATTATCCAAATATAGGACGTGTTGCAATTAGAAAGATAATAAAGTACCATCCTAACGCTTTAGCTGATATTGAACCATTCCTTGCCGATTGGATTGGTGATGATGAACAAAGTTTGAAAGGACTGCCTCATGTAATTGCTTGGTTCCACAAAGCAAGAGAGGCTTTTGCAAATAGTAGTGAGGAAGAAGGTCGTGATGTTGAGAGACGGATGTTATCGGCAATCTATCAGTTTGCTAGGGCTTTACCAACACTGATCGTGCCTCCGCCGTCTAACAATGGAATCGTCAATGAGGGAGGAGGAGACATGGAGATTGATAATGACAACATCAACAGGCGGGAAGACAGCATGGAGGTTGATCCATCCAGACGGTGGCGCCGGGCGGGGGGAGCACCTTGAGACGAGGTATTGGGGGATTAAGTCTAATGGAAAGGAGGTGAGAGAGGGGAGCGGTCCACAATTGAAGGAGTATATAGAGTTTCCAATCAAGATTACCACGGCAGTACTTTATCTTGGTCTATAAGGCCGCCGGTCATTCAGGTCAACAATATCTTTAATCACTTCATAAGAGATGAATGGAAACGGATGTCACTTTATTTGGAAAATGAATCAGTTTGTTATCAGTCATCAAATGGAGTAAATATCGATCGTGGATTATCATTACATATTAGTTTTACAATCTATCATACGAATTGCATACAAGAAGTACTTTACAGTTCACCGCATCAGATCATACTGCTCTTTTGGTATACAAGAGGCCTAGCAGTATATCCTAGTGGAATCAGGGTGAAGAGAGAGAGGGAGTATCCTCAAGCTTGGCGGTGTCTAAATGTACGACGTGTTCGGCTGCCCTTATCACTCTTTTTGGAACCTCCTCCAGATTTGGATTTGCTACCACTGCCTGATTTGCTACCGCTGCGGGAGCCTGATCTTGAGCTACTGCTGGATGACCTCCTACTGCCACCGCTGCTACAGATAGAAGCAGGCGGAACAATACAATAAGCATCTGGGCCTAATGAAAATTCTAGGCAATCCTCCCAATCAATGCATCCATCTCTAGATGATGACGATGAGGACCTGCTACTTCGACTTCCCTTACTGCTTCGGCTACCCTTGCTGCCGCTACCTTTACTACTGCTACCCTTGCTACTAAGTTCACGATGATTGAATGCTCCCTATGTAAAAGAGGAAGGTATGTATTGATGCATATCTTGTGAGCATATGGATTTCGCAAATGCTTGTTGAATGAGAAAGTATTGCAATTACTTACAGGATGTCGCCTCTCTTGACCACGAAGCTGTTCCAATGATGCTGAAAGAGGATACGAGTATGACATGTGTCATATGCAAGTAAAGATATGAGTCTATTGATACTGACAATCTATGATATTACATCACATTCACATACTATCAACTTACCAACGCTGATGCTGTTGGAGGAGAGGAGTCCAGTAAGTAGAATTGCAGTATAAAGTTTCATATTGCTTGATGATAGTTTGCTTTTTCTGATTGATAATAGTTGTGGATGTAAGGACTTTAGTTGATATTGTGTGATTATGGATGTGATTGATATTATGAGGGGTTCGGTATGGTGTCAAGTATTATTCGAGCTCTCATCATTCTTGATCTCTAGCTGAGCATGTATGCATGCACCGTTTGAGCTGACACCTGCCAAATGTGAGTTCTTATTTCCTCACGATTGGCTTCTAATAGGACTCATCATGAATGAACTCGGAAATAATGAATTGGCATTATCATTCTTATTTCTTATTGAAGGATATAACTGTGTGCAGTTTTCTACTCTTCATGCAGTTTTGGTTGATCTTGAATGGTACTCAGATGTCTGACACGAGAGTTCTCGTTCTCTACAGTGCTATGCTTCTAACATATATAGAATGATTCTACTGGAAGAGATAAAACATAGACGCAATAGTTTATGGGCAAGTCAAGTAAGAAAACATTGCAAAGAGTCATTGATCAGGATGATACATCCTTAACTGAGTTACGGGTATGCCATTCTGGGAATCACGGTTTCAACTCTATGGTTGCTAGTCACTTTGATAGACTAGGTACATGCATTGGAAGGAATACACATGTGAAGAAGATGGTGGTTCATATTGTTGACGATGCTAGTGCTTTAGGTGTTCAGTGCCTTGCATTCTTCGACGGCCTGAAAAGCAACTCATCCATTCATGATTTGTCAATTGGAGGTGGCAATGGTCACCATGCTATTGATGGAGTAGCCCATGGAATACTGAATGTATATCAAGCAAACAATAGTCATCTTACTAAACTTGACATCCATGGCTTCGATCTCCAGAATGGAGGAGAGGATACCATTGCCCAAACCTTACACAAGATTGTACAAAGCAATGCAACAGAACAGATGAACATATTGTATCAATAGTAAAAGCATGTACCGGTCACCCCTCTCTAACGAGCCTTAGTTTAAGTAGGGATAGTATTGGTACGAGAGGTTGCAAGGCAATTGCAGAATTGCTTCAAGATTCAAACTCAAATCTAGAATCTCTTCATCTATCTCACAATCATATCAATACTGAGGATGCAATCACATTAGCCAATAGTTTAGTACACAATACAAGATTGAAGAGTCTTTACCTGTATCCGAATCCAATCAGTCGCCAAGACCAAAGTTTAGTATCAAATGTCTTCTCAAAACTATTATGTAACACAACAAGTATCAACGATACATATACATCCAATCATACACTTCAAATGATTAACCACACTTCTCATCAGACTTTCGGGTTGTTACATTTACTGAATTGGAACAAACGTACCAACAAAAGACATGTTGCAATAATAAAGATATTACAATATCATCCCGTCATTGATATGGAACCTCTCTTCGGATGGGATTTGGAAGGAGAAGAGAGCTTGAAAGCATTACCATACATCCTTGCATTTTTTGAGAGAGCTAGGGCACCATATCTCCTTGCAGCGTTTGATATAGCTAGAGCGGCTACAGCCGGTGATGAGGCAAGTTACGACTTAGAGCAACGAAAGTTATCTGCCATCTACCATTCGCTAAGGCTATGCCTTTGCTAATGGCTCGTGATGAAAGTATGACGACGAGGACCGATACAGTCTGATCTGATATGAATTGAGTTTAAGCTTTAGTGCAAAGTTATACTATAGCTACCATTACGTTTCAAGTATGAGCTAAATGTGCACAAGATGTGTACTTTTTTGTAAAATCCTTTCAACTCGTTCAATATCAATGTTATAGCCTCAAGAGTACCACTGTTCGATAGATAATTAAAATCTTGTACCCCTCTATACCATCGTATATTAAGTAGCTTATTGCAATAGTATAATCGCTATTTAAAGTTGTGCCATGGCGTATTGTAGTAAAATTTGTGATGAGTTTGGTTTTTTCTCATTTGCTTACAAGTGGAATGTCATTTTCAATGAAAGATTTGCAAGCAAATTAGCAATTATATTTACAAGACAAATACTGTTAATAATAAACTCATATAACTCGCCATATTATAAACACTCCGATAACGTATCATTACTGTAATTAGTCACTGACAATATAAATAATACCCTACGCACGCTCATCAATATATAAATACATTGCAACAACACGAAAAAAGTAAGAAGAACAAGTTTAGTTTTTATTTTGACACATCATATGCAATATTGAATACATAAGCCATCGTATATATTGCATGCAATACACAGAATAGAACAACATTAATATAAATAACTCCGCAGGGTTACGACACATCCAGATATATTGCAACTATACACAAAAGAGAAGAAAAAGTTCTATTTTGTGCACATCATATGCACAAAAAGTAATAGTTATAGTTATATTATACAACACATCTAATACACAAAAGCCATCTCACACACGTACGGCCTATTTAGAATAAAACAATAGTATTATATACACTCCGTAGGATTACGACATATCGGTGTACGCAATTTGATAGTGACTATAATTTGATAGCGATTAGAATAGTTCAAAGTTCAATAAATATGAGTACCGAAGACGAAGTATCAGTATGTGCCAATTGTGGCAAGGGTGAGGAAGAGAGTGGAAAACTTAAATCATGTACGGCATGTAAGTTGGTGAAATATTGCAGTAGAGAATGTCAAATTGCACATCGGCCACAACATAAGAGAGAGTGTAGAAGACGTGCCGCCGAGTTACATGATGAAAAGCTATTCAAACAACCACCGCCATAAGAAGATTGTCCAATTTGTTTCCAACAGTTACATGTATTGAATCCAACGGGCAAGAAATATAAGGAATGCTGTGGTAAAATGCTTTGCAGTGGATGTGTTCATGCACCCGTCTATGATCACCAAGGCAACGAAATTGAAAATAAAAAGTGTTCCTTTTGTAGAACTATGGCTCCTAAATCGACTGAGGAATCAGTAGAAAGGTTGAGGAAACGAATGGAAGCTGGAGATCCTATTATTGCTACCTACAATGTAGGATGTTTTTATCGAGAGGGGCTGTACGGATTTTCAAACGATATGGATAAGGCATTAGAACATTGGCATCGGGCAGCAGAGCTTGGTCATGCTGCGGCTTATTGCAGTATTGGAGCTGCCTATGAACTTGGAAGGGGAGTGGAAGTTGATCAGAAGAAGGCTACACAATATTACGAGCTAGCAGCTATGGATGGAGATGAAAAAGCAAGGCACAATCTAGGAAATAACGAGGCAAAGGCAGGCAATATTGATAGAGCTCTGAAACACTACATAATTGCAGCAGGTTGTGGGGACAGTCAATCTGTAAAAATGATCAAAACTTTCTACGCAAATGGACATGCAACAAAAGAACACTATACAAAAGCATTGCAATCTTACCAAACATACTTGGATGAGATAAAGAGTAGTCAAAGGGACGAAGCTGCTCAGTTTGACATAGAAAGATATCGGTACTATTAATAGTATGTTTATTCAAAGCCAATGTATACGGCTATCTTCTTCTTTCAAAAGATGCAGATGAGAACGATGACCGATACGGTCTGATTTGATATTATGAATTGAATCTAAGCTTTAGTGCAAAGTTATAATAGAGACTATACTCCTAACCTATCTTCTAATTGTTATCTTCTGATACTATCATGTCTCCTCAACCTTTCTCTCTTCACTTACTTTGTCTTCTTCTTTCACATCTGCATTCGTATCATCTTCGTTTCTATCTGCTTTAGCCACAGGTATATCATCATCATCAACATCTTCCTCCTCGTCTATTCTTCTACTAGATACCGCCTTCTCTTCACAATAACGAGTTAGATCTTCTAGATCATGTTCTGCTGCTAGTCTCGTTCTAGATTTGATTAAACATAAACAACACATTACACCCAATAGCTTGATGAAGAATTGAAATGGTATTAGTGATAATATAATTGTCACTCTTGTATGCTCGGGGGAAGTAGTAGATGCTTCTATTGGCTGAGGATGCTTACTAGACTTTGCCTTTGTCTTGCTCATCCTTTGTACTACTCGTTTAAACTCTGTATAACTTTGCGGGGGACCCTCGGTCATTTCAACAATTATCTTAACAGATACTGTACAACCAAGTACATCATGTGAAGAGAGTGTAAATGAACGAGGATTATTATTCGTATCTTCCTCGTCTTCATGATTGTTGTATTGAGTAACAACATACTTGGCAGAGAAGACTTGTTTCTCCACTACTGATTTTCTTGTTACCAACCACTTTGATCCTAGTAGAGATGATGCTGCTGGATCAACAGTATTCGATTGACCACTCTGTACACTACCACCACCTGAAGCAGGAGGAGCGGCACTGTTCCTATGTTGAGACGAGTATACTCGTCGATCTTCTAATGGCTCAGTCTTGACATAATGCGTGAATATGGTGGGATACGATTTTATATCAGTCAATGCTTCCCATACTATATCGATTGGTGCATTGATTGTTGTGCTTATTGGTATTGAGAATTGTAAACGCTCGAGTAGTGGCATTGTAGAGAGAGGCAAATTTAGAGACACGAGATGGGGTAATAGCCGACCGCTGGTCGAGGCCAGGAAGAGAGCAATAAAGCAACAGCTGATATTGATATATCCGAAACAGGTTTCAAACCCTCACGAGGCACAAGAGTACGAGAGATGTCTCCGTCCAGCTATGCCTATGCCAATGACGATGGGGCTATTTTTTGTAGAGAAGTAGAAGTAGAGACAGTTGCTCTCTTGTTCGCTATCTCAAGCTGAGCTCTTGTACTTGTATGGACGGTGAAGTAGTCTATATCTATCGGTGAAGTGAAGAGGATAGTGGTGGCCTCTCTAAGCATTGGCAATACAAGCTATCGCGCCATCTAAATCTATTGAGCAGTGCAAAGGAGAAAAAATGAGGCATAAGAGCATAGATGTAATCGTAAAATTCGGCGAGGTCACAAACTACTGCCATCGGATGTAATGGATACCAGGGTTTCTTTTTTTCTTGGTCTTGATTGAGGCTTCTGTGCAGTTTTTTTTATGGAGTAAGGTAAGA
>Ga0214478_100479_pt1 | contig 23430 bp, 12 predicted proteins | sample M1_20Mar14CPVII9_2_FD_178001 | JGI IMG/M metagenome (GOLD analysis project Ga0214478, IMG submission 178001) | Marine eukaryotic communities from Monterey Bay, California, United States - M1_20Mar14CPVII9sort6BwellD7 | ecosystem: Environmental > Aquatic > Marine > Unclassified | place: USA...
GCAGTAGTAGTTTCGATCTAGATTTACCAATACATCAGGTGGATAGTAATAATGATTTCGATGATTCATCGATAGGAGAAGATGAAGAAGATACAGACATTGCAACTCACGAAAAAGATAATAAGAATCCATTGCAATCCATCATTCAAAAGTTTGCAAGAAGGAAACCTGAAAAGCCTACCTCAACGCTACCAATGGTTAGTTGGTACTCGAATGTTGTATTCACAACTGGATTTGATATGTTGATATCGTTCAAGGTATTCTTGGGACGGTTCGATGCACGAAAGATGCAGGTAGCTTTGCTTACTGGTAGTGAGGGTAACTCGTCTGGCAAAGCAGAGGGAGTCTTTGATTTCAGCCATTGTAGACATAATACAGACTCCTCTGCTGACAAGGGATTTTGGTTTGACTTCGTGTCAGATGTCGGTGATGGGTTTAATAGTTCCTATCAAGTTTCTCGGTTCCTTGCACAGCCAACATTGGACGTTACTTCATTGCCTGTGTCGGGGCCAGGGTGGAGAACACTACCAAGAGGAAGGTTACTCATTAATGGAGGGGATCTTGCATACCCAGATCCCACTCCAGAGAACTATGAAAAGCGTTTCTTTCGAACATTTGAAGATGCCTTGCCTCCACCACCATCATTTAGAAGGGAACACATCTCAACACATAAACCTGCCTTGCCAGTTGAGGGGTGGGATATGAAAGTAGAAGATACAAGTGATGAGCAACCTGAAACTGAAAGTCTATTGTCTAGATATCAAGGCCCTTGTGCATTTCTCATACCAGGAAACCATGATTGGTTTGATGGTTTGTCTACCTTTACTAGATATGTACTCTCACGAGATTGGCTAGGTGGCTGGCTCATGCCACAGCGTACATCTTACTTTGCTCTACAACTGCCGAAGGGGTGGTGGGCATTAGGTTTCGATCTTGCCCTTGATGATGATATCAACATTGAACAATTCCAATTCTTTGCTGATGTGGCTAAATCTCTGAAGCCTGACGACGCCGTTATAGTCATATCCCACGTGCCACACTGGGTATTGAACGCATACGAGAATCACAGGCACGATAATGAGAAAGAGAACAATCTTACAGAGTTGATACGGACACACTTTAAGGGACGAGTTAAGCTACGAATCGCGGGAGATTTGCATCACTATACAAAACATGTACCAGTGGTTGATGCTGAGCCAATGCCAAATGAGAAAGTCGATGTCAGTAAGGAGGAGGCGCCAATACTGATAGTTAGTGGAGGAGGAGGTGCCTTTCTTCATCCGACACACTGTTTTCAGGAAGACCAGATCAAGGTTGGGGATTATGATTACAAACGTGTGGCTGCTTATCCTAGTACCAATGTATCACTTCAATTAAGCTGGCTCAATCTATGGTAAGTAGTTGCTGTTACATTCTTGTACATCCCTTTGGACTGTATCAGGCTAACGCGAATCACTTATTGTAGGCAATTCCGATGGAGAAACTGGAGACTTGATGTCCTTTGGGCTGTGACTCATTTTGGTGTCTCTTCTTCCCTCTTTCCTCTCTGTGGAGTGTACAGTAAGTGCTAAGGCTTACTTGCGGTGTATATCAAGTGCCGCCTTGCCTCACATACATCTTCCTTATTCTCTTCTTCCCTCCAGATGACTACCTAGCATCAAATCCTACTCACAATCTAGGAAGTTTACTTCTATGGGCATTCCGAAGGGCTATGCTTCTCTTCAGTCAGATATTCAAACAGGGACGTATATCACTTCTCTTCACTCTAATAATCATTGGTATTGCGTACTCATTCACCGATGGCTCCTGTCTCAAGATGCGTACTCATCTAGGGTGGAGTATGGTACATGCATTCTGCCAGATATCCTCGGCAGTGTTATGCCTATTGTTTGTTGAGTTCATGGCCGAGTTGGTAGTGAGTGAAGGGTTAGTTGCAACTACTCGAAATGTAGACGATTCCAACGAGACACAGATGTGTGGAACAGGTCTAGCAAATACAATCTTTGATGAATGGGATACTCATTTCTCCCATACATTGCAAGATTTTCAACTGTTGAACATTACAAATACAACATCCGAATCACCAGATCTGATCCAATCTTGTCGATTTGACGAACAAATGTATGAATGGGTATCAAGTACCTTCTCGTGGCTATATCATGAGGCTCCCTTCTTGAAGAGTACCTTGTCAATCTTCGACTTGCCAAGTACGATAGGATCAATGCATGTTGAAATGTGTAATGTCCTCTGCTCGGATGGGACAGATTGTTTGTATTCAAATGACTTTTCGAAGTATCAACAGCTTGGACGGGCTACAATATTAAAGTATCTATGTAGCATGGCCTTGTATTATGTTATCTTTGCTGTTCCTCTGGCTGGTAATGTATGTGGAAGCTGGCTCCATATCAGTCTGAACTACCTTCGATGCCAATATGATGAAGGATTCTCTAGTTTAAGGATGGAGCATTGGAAGAACTTTCTCAGGTTACACATTGATGAAGAGGGAGATCTTGAGATATTTGCAGTTGGCTTACATCGTGTTCCAAAAAGGTGGAAAAGAGATCCCGATTGGGATGGAGGTGATGATACAGCAACAAGTAAGATGCCGTCATGGAAATGGGAGAATCCAAATAAATGGATACCATGGAGACATAGAAAGAAGTTTACACCCCAAATGATTGATTACACGAAGATTCTTAGAAAGCCAAAGGCAAAAGAAGGTTGAGAGTTGAGTTTGAAAAGGATATCAGCGAGCACTTTGAATAGGATACCAGTAGGTGATAAGTTGCAACTGCAAGTTATATCTATCTTTACATACTTTCATCTTTTATCTACCTTATAGCAGTATGAATCACTCTCTATATAGGATATTAGCCACAAAGTTAATAGTACTGGTTCTCCCCTTCCCGAATAAAAAAGAAAGAAAGAATACACCTTCTCACTTTCACCTTCTCTAGTAGTAGTTGCAAAACCTGGGTAGGTACTAAAGAGTTGATGAATAATAGACGATGAGTAGCCCTATAAGCGGATAATCTACAATAGACTAACATAGTAATAATTATGTATGCATCAAGCACAATGCATCATCCAGGCCGGAGACGAACGAGTGACGAGTCCACACAACATTCGTCTCAAGGTTCTGTGGAAATTAACACGATGACACAAGTTTCTTCTGTTAATGACCCTCCAATAATATCGTCATATAGACAAGCGGGTACTATTGATAATACACCTAATATAAATAATATTAACAGGGGTATATTTCTACCAACGTCACGTATACGGAATAATCCGCATCACATGTCAGGCCAAATTAGAAATAATGGTCATAATAGTAATAATCATCGAGCAGCCCCTACTCTCCATCAAGGCATAATAACTAACGGCGGACAACAACCATTTATGAGTGTCACTGCTAAATATTACAATGATGACGAAGACGATAACGATACAGAAGCATTAGACAGTCAAAATAATGAAAGGATACCACAACATTACTCAACTGCATATCCCTCTACAAACAATAACTATTTATTACAACAGCAGGGAAATAGAATATATATAATAACAGCATTACTACTTGGCACATTTATTATATTCAGTGGTAGTAATATATCCCAATCTATAATTAACACATCATTCGATTTAATTTCGTTAATACCGGGCATTTCACATATTATTAAATTACCAAATCACAGAGACTTATCAGATTCTGACAACGGTGGTACCTCCTCACAAGAGGAAATATTATTAGGTTCCCAACGTCCTGAATTTGTATATGAACATCCATACGTTTCTAGTTCATACTATACAAGTACGAATAGTTTAGATACGTTAGTTGCTACACGTGATAATCAGGTTATGAAAAATTTAGCAGCGGCTGAGGCTGCTAATAATAATGATGATGATACAAGTGTTAATGAGATTAAGACTAGACTTGCAATTGTTCGACCATTTTGTGAATTCGATGCAGAGGCTCTTCCGACGACGTTTACATGTTGGAATGCTTTGCCGCCGTGTAAGGCTGCAAGTGATGATATAGGTGATGATGATGATGTAGAAGAAGAACGATATGAAGTAGACAACTATGGAGAGTTGGTATCGTACAATTCAAATACAACCAATGGACGGAATCTTTATAATCAAGCAACAATTGGTGATCGACACTTGTTTGATTTAGTAGGGAGTGATGCAATGAAGTCTGCCAAGGCAGATGTATTCCTATTCTATTCACAAACATTTAGTGAGAATGATGTTGCAATTAAGGCGGTTGATGCAATTATTGATCAATTCTTTGAACCGGGCGGATGGAGTCAATGCTTTGGTAATATCTATGCTATTGAGGCTAACATCCCTCAGGAGTTGGATTTGTATATCCCCTCGGCACAAGAGGAGTTGTACAATTGGGTGAATGGTCCGAATCGACAGTTTGAGGCTGCCTTCCGCATTATCCAGAGTGGAGAGTGGGGCGAATATGATGGTTTCTACTTGATGGAGGGTGATTCTGTCCCTATTAAAGCACATTGGTTAGATGTGGTGTTGAGTGAGATTGAGGTTAATCGACCGTTTGCTATTCTGGGAGCGTGAGTTTATATATTGTTTTGGTATCTTTTTATAGTTTGCTCACATCATGTGCTCATTTAAGCTCACATTATGTTTACTCTCCACATATACAGACAATACGATGGGGATAAGTGGGATAACTTTTACGAAAAGATTCCCATCTCTTTGCTGCATCATACGAATGGGAATGCCATTTACAACACTTCCCACCCTTTGCTCGAGCGTCTTGTTGGTCAATTAGAAGTCGAGGCTCCTTGCCCGTACAACTCCATCCCGTATGATTATAGAATGAGTCAAATGTGGGTAGAAGGTACCTTGGGTATCGTTCCCGACCTAGCTCCCAAGATTATGCTGAATGAGGAAGGTGAGAACATCACCCTCTCAGACAATATTGATATGTTTAAGAAGTGGGCTGAGATTTGGGAGAGGGAAGATCCCTTCAAGTATACGCCAGTCATTCACAATTATGCAGCAACCAACTTGATCCCTCGTCACTTGGGCCCTGAGTATATTATTCACGGTGCCAAGCTATACTCTCCCTGGGATCCTACAAAGTCTGACATAACCTTGGTTGTGAGTGAGTGGTTCTTCGATCGATCTCTACATCTTATATCGAACTTGGATGAGAAAGATCATCCTTTCTCTGAGGTGGTTGTTATGGTACCCCCTGTTGCAGGAGCACACGATGATTACGATGAGCTGACGGATGTTCCTGTTCGGACACAGCACCGAGGAGCACCTGACTTCATGGATCTGTGTGAGGCTGAAGTAAATACTGAATGGTTTATGATAACCAATTCATACCATCACGTCGCTCGACATGTAGATCTCATGTTCACACCAGGTACCTTCAAGCCTGTCATTCCCTTTACTCCAGCGACATATGCCTTCTGCTTCAAGTATCCGTACTGCAAGGAGACAGTCAACTTGGCTCAGCGTTTCAATCCAGGTCAAGATAAAGTCATTCTCGATATGGATATGCTTTATAATACAAAGGATAGAAATGCTTTCTGTCAGGAATGGAAGGAAGAGAACGGAGAAGAAGGAGAAGACCTCTACAAGCATCAGCAACGACGTCTAATGTTCCGCAAGAAGATCATCGGTCCGCCAGGCCCCACAGGTACAGCCTACTTCGCATGGCTGGTCCGAGAGAAGAAAGATGGACAATACAAGATGACTGATAGGTCATTGTACGGAGCTCGACCGCCATTCAATAAGATCTTTGCCAAGGAGGAGAAACTTGATGGCATGACAGAGGATGAGTTAGCCAAACGAGTGGGATTAACACTGTTCGATAATACGACAGACTGTAACTGTGGAGCATTAGAGACAGAACTTGAGTGCGCAGAGTCGGGTATAGGTTGCATGTGGCGGCCGTTATTTGAGAGTTGTCATCCTCCTGAGCTTATTGATGGCAGCGAGCCCATTTGCTCATCGACGGAGGCCCCGACCATGGCTCCGACACTGCCATTGCCTGAGTCAGATACAGAGAGCCCCACAGCTGATTCTGTTATCTCTTCTGAAGAAGATGAGGTCGTTGAATCTGATCCGTGGTATACTAGCATGTTCAAGTCAAGGGAGCATGATGTGGCTACAACCGAGTCCAATATCACTGACGAGTCCTCCTTAGAAGAAGATGATGATTCTATACAATTGTCTGATGGTGGCGGTACATCAAGGAAGCTCGCAGCGAGTAGTGAGGATCCTTTGTATGAATCAGACTTGAATGCCGATCAACGCCTGAAGCGAATGGAATATGATGAAGATGAAGAACTATCACTCATAAATGAACAAATGCAACAAGATAAAGAGCAAGTCTCGGTGCTGCTACCCCTCCTTATTGATAAAAGCGAGGACCTTGAGAATGTTCTGAAACAAGAGGAAGAACAAATATCTGTTATGCGTGATCAAGAGATGAAGCTCAAACAGAAGGTGATGTCACTGCTATCCCGTCTTGTTGGCAGAGCAGAGGAGAATGAAACAGATTTACAACAAGAAGATGATGAGCTGTCCATCTTGCACGAAGAAGAAGAACGGTACAAATCGAAGATCTCTTACCTTGGGGGTGAAGACGATTCAGATGAGCCCTATGATAATACACCTCTGGCCACCAAGAAGTGTGATGCATGGGAACCTAGCCTTGTATACCGAAGTCCAACGGTGTCAAATACATGGAACGGAGCCTCTCTAGATCCCGAGTCGAGGTCTCACTCAGCCATGGCAATTTCTCGACCAAGGAAGCTCCACGGCTCATTCTTACAATATCAAGAGGCTGCCATCTCTAGCACTTTAGATTCCTCATCACCATTAAAGGAGAGTTGGTTAACATCCTCTGTCCCGATCAATGTACCCAAGTATGAAAGTTTCATGTTTCAAGAGAATACTCGTTCGATGCTGTCATCACTTGATGCACCTGATACAGACCGTAAAACTTTTGTCAACTATGGTGATGGGGATGACTACCAGCCGCTTCGGATTACATTTGCAACTGATCATCTTCTCAGTTATAAGCAGCAACACAAGTCGAAGAAAAACCGGAGGAAGCCTGCAGAGCCTATCAACATGGCAACAATATCAAGGATTGAAACCCTCACAGGAGATGTCCTACCGGCAATATCAGAGATTTGGGCCGGGTCTCTCTCTGTCCTCCCATCAATTGATAATATATTTCCATACCAAGACGTTTGTGGTGAGGCGGAGGTTCAGCCACATCACCTGACAGAAGGCTTCCCGTACACTGACACTCTCATCTATGTCACTATCGACGGGCCTCATTGTTACACTGACAAAAGTGATGCGAAACTTGTTTCGTATGCCACCGTATGTTCATTTGACCAGTTCATGCGTCCTATCAGTGCAAACATAGATATTTGCCTTGGACATATAGATGTATCTTTGGGGGAAGTTTCAGAGGAGGAGAATCTCCGTCTGATATCTTCATTGACTCTCGAGGTTGGTAAATTGCTTGGGCTAAGTCCTTATCTGTTCCATCTCTTCCGTGACCCGGAAACGGGCCAGCCATTTGGATCAACTGAAAAGGCTGTAACCTGTGTTGATGGTACTGAGCAAACACTCTATGTACCCAACATTCTACAATCAAGTATAGAACTGGGCATCTACGGCGTCGATCCTTACTTCCAAATCACCACCCCTACAGTGAGACAAGTAATACGTAACCACTTTGATTGTCAGAGTCTACTCGGTGCAAGGCTGAGTAGAGAAGAGACGTCCTCTTGTTTTGGTGACTCGTTTGATCCTCGATACCACTTTGACGATGATTTCACTCCAATTGGTGGTTCGGCTGACAATGCCTTTTCTTTAAGTCCATTAACCTTGGCTCTTTTGGAAGACTCTGGATGGTACCGAGCATCCTTTTACAGGTCAACAGTCCCTCTCTTCGGCCGAGGTGCTGGGTGTGGCTTTGTCGATGGAGACTGTATTGGAGAATTCAACACTGTGCTACCCGAGTATAGCCGTGGCTTCTTTTGTAATGACGATAGTAGTCCCCAGGAAAGTCAACACTTGTTTGATTACCATCAGCCTTCTGGCTGTGACTACACTCATAACCACAAGGCCGATTGCTCATCATCAAGTGTTGGTGGAACTTCATGTCCAATGAGGATGGATAATATTGAATCATGTGCCGATAAAACGAGTACCCCATCGATTTCTGGGGAAGTATTCTCTCTTAGCAGTCGTTGTTTTGTAACAAATACCCCTGCCTCTGTTTGCTTGGAATCATACTGTAACACCGTTGACTCAAAGATTGACATTGTTGTGGATGGTTGGGTTTATCAATGTGACTACGAGGGACAGGAGATCGATGTAGGTCCACATGGATACACTGTGAAATGTCCACGATTGGGTGTGGTTTGTCCTCATCTAGTGTGTCCGTCAAATTGTTCTGGGAGAGGCGTTTGTGATTGGTGCCAAGAAGTACCGCAGTGTGTATGTGATGATCCTTTTGACGAAACACTTGGTTGCTATGGTGATCCCACTCTTGTCACACTGGAATCCACACTGAGGGGTGCAGTAGATCAACTCAATGATATGGATGAAGATGAGATTCTAAGGTTAGAAGAATATGACGATGTTATCATCGTAGACCCACAAGTTGAACGGCTTGAGCACAAGGAGAGGATTCTATCTATGTTATCGAACTTCATTGAGAACGAGGAGGACAATAAAGAAGAGATTCACGAAGAACAAATATCCAATCTGCATGATACTGAAAAGCGTTACAAGTCGAAAATTTCGGCTCTGTTGCCTCATCTCGTCGGTGTTGGTAATCAAAATGAGAGAGAACTTGAGCTGAGAGATGAGGAGCTATCAAGCCTTGAGGAAAATGCAAACCTCAAGAAGGCTAAGGTCAATGCATTGCTCCGTTCACTCATCAGCAAGGTCGAGGAGAACGAGAAGGTACTTGCGGAGTTAGAGGATACACAGAACAAATCCGAAGAGTCGGATTTGCTTTCCCACACCATGGGAGAGATTAAAGAGAATGAGAGAGATATCCTTTCTCCCGAACAAGGCAAAGCTAGTGATGAGAATCAAACAACTGAGCCGCAACAAGATGAAGAGGTATCGAACCAGCACGAAAAAGAACTAATTCATGAGCAGAATATTGAAAGAGCTCAAACTCAAAATAAAAGAAATGAAGGGAAAACTTTCAAAGACGATTGATCCACCAGTTGGATAGCTTGTATAAGAGAACACAAATTAGATATAGACTGTATAACATTCAATAGGAGATCATATTCTAGTAGATGTGTTTGCTTGGCCAGTAAGAAATTGTAACTTACAATTAGAATCCTTCTTCTAATGGTGGACATGTGACTGCTATGTGTTATAAGCGAGGTGATGGATGCGACCGACGACGACTGACGACGGCTGATCTTGTAGGAAGAAGAATACATGTTTATGATGATAAGACGGCGGCTGATATCAATATTAGCGCTGCTAGTAATACTACAGATAGCTGGGGTAGTAGTTGTTCCATTAACATTAGCATTCACCACCATTACTTCATTGCAATCTCATGCATCACTTTCAACTTTTCATAATGATGCACTAACAAACACAAATCATAGAAAGAAGCTGCTCGGTAGTGGTATGTCCTACCATCAACAACTTAGTAGACATGATACAAAGCAACTTTCATACGGTAATAGCAATGTGAGGCTTAATCTAGTGCCTATATCAGACGCATGGGATTGCAATATATCACATGATAAACAACAACAATCATTATCAGCATCCTCTTTCGCTTCACTCCTAACAACCCTTGGATGCAATTCATTCAACTCTCAGGGCATGCTCATACAAACTGCATCGTCATCTACTGATGACAATAAACAGGATGACACACCAAACAACAATCGATATCGTCTCTACCTAGCAACTAATATAGACGACTTACCATCAATAACAAAATTAACATTAGAAGTATTTGATGCAACAGCAATTACATTATCAAGTTCAACGAATTGGACTGCATTTGAACAAGTTCTAGTTGGTACAGTGGTTACTCCAGTACTTGATATGTATAATTCGTATGCACAGGCTGTGGGATATACAGAAGTTTTGAGTGGATTGAGAAGACGGATGAGAAATCGATTAGTTGATACTAATGATCAGATTAGTATGAATAATAACAAGGGGGAAGATGACGTTATTGGTGATACTGACAGATATGATTGGCTTGCTCCCTTGATAACTGTTGATAATAGTAATAATGATGATGATGCGTCTACCACAAGTGATTCATCGTCATCCTTGGAGGAGATTGCAGCCCGATCATCACTCATCCTTACATTAGCTCGGCCTTCTTCCGCGAATGGAGATGACGATGATATGGAAACAGTTGCCTCTGTGGAATTGAGATTACAACCTACTGATGCAAAGATTCCATTCTCACAACCATGGCTTGATGTTATAGAAAGGAGATTGGTTAATTTGTTACCGTTTGTCAAAGAAGATCATAATGAGTCATCGGACAATCAAAGTACAGACACAACAAACAGCAAGAACAACAACCAAAGTCGTCCTCCACTACGACCATACTTATGTAACCTATGCGTATCATCATCATTACGTTCATTGGGTATTGGACGTGCCTTGTGTCGTATAGTAGAAGCTATAGCAAGAGATAAATGGGGATACTCACATATATATCTACACGTTGATCCAACTAATGATGCTGCACGAAACTTATATGAAACGGAGGGATATGTCGATGTGGGTAAACGATGGAATGTACTTTGGGCTGGTGGTGCTAATGAGATTAGTTATTATGTTAAGAGATTATGATGAATGATAGATAGATTGGGCAGGCAGATTGTCTGCTAATATTCTTCTTTGCAGAAGAAAGAGAGAAAGAAACAACTACCCAAGCATCTTCATTTGACGATGGAGAAGGACAAAGAAGACAAATCAACGATGGATCTCAGATGTTTTGCATGCATCAATCTAATATGTTCAGCCAGTAGCCAAGAATGGCAGCACACATCACTACATCCTCAACCAGATACTAATGTTGAACTTCTGCCGAACGGTAGAGGTTACTGTTTAGAATGAAAAGTCAGTACTAAACATCAAATCTTATTACTTTCTTTACTCTACTCTATCTCTCTTTCTTTTACGGCAGGGAGAGACTCTGTTCACTTTATACATCTAGACAACATACATCGCTTCTCAACTAATGTTTCTAACGATCTTCTCACAAAACAACTAACATCTTAACTTGTTACCTTTCACCTTCCAATATCTAAAACTTGCGACCTTTGGCTTTACCGCTCTTTGCAAGTGTCGGAGCGTTGGACGGGCTTGATGATGGAGCTTTGGAAGGAGCCGACTATTTCAAAGTGGAGAAGGGAGAGAGATAATAAGTTACATATATGATAATACATACAAAAGATACAGTATATGTTTGTCAACTTACCGTAGGGCTGGATGTAGGGGTATCGGTTCGATGAGATCATTGATATCGATAGCTGAACCGGCAACATCCTTGATACGTTGAAAGATGTTATGGTCGACCATGACATGTCCACGATGTGATTGTTGTTGTTCAGATAAACTGATACTATGTTTCAATTGTTCGATGGTATCGTTGGATAAGACGTCATCGGAGTATTCAATGGAACCATGTTGTTTGAATAAAATAGTATCGATGGCGGATGTGGCGATGGCTTGGAAAGCGACAATGGACGGCGAGTAGTAGAAGGTGCTTCATGTTAGTATTGTTATTGTATCGTTGAGTTGTTTATTGCAATTGGTGGACAACAAGTAGTACGACAAGGCCACAACATATGCGAAAGATTTCGTACTATTACCTAAGTACCGGCCTACCCAGAACTTAGAACGAACGCACCTCAGTGGAGCTCCCGGCCGGCTCCAAGTCCGCGAATGAAATCTACATCAAGAGGATTGAGAGGATGATCAAGACAATAACACCATATCGAACAACAGTAACATGCTTCCATCAAAAGCAGCAAGAAGTAGTTACTGATACTTATGATTCAAGTGAATACATATTATCAATCGCATCTTCCTATAACAACAGAACATCACCTCCATCATCAAGCAGCTCAAACCTTGTTGCAGCGGCATTAAGTAATCAATCTATAATTATATATGATACAACTATAGGACAGATTATACAACGTATTGAATGTGCACATGATGGTCCTATATCGGAGGTACAATTCTTCCCCAGTGAGTATTATACATCAAACAGCAATGATCAGTTGATAATTTCAGCTAGTCAAGATGGCACCATCAAGATATGGAATGTACAACATCATTCATCATCAGCAACACATCATACTGCAATAACAACAATGAAGTTGGAACTGCCAAACGAACAGGCATTAAGTGTATCCCTCGGATACGGCGGGACACTAGCAGCAGTGGGTACTGATAAGGCACGTATATCCTTCTTTGACTTACGTAGAAATAACAACAACAGCAATAGTAGTATGCCAAGTGGTACATTGATGGGTAGCTATGTCGATGCACACACCGAAGAAGTGACCAAGGTACATTTCCAAACTATACCAACTCAAACTGCTCAAACTTCATCAACACAAACTTCAGAAATGAAAACAATATTGGCAAGTTCCTCCGAGGATGGATTAATATCTCTACATGATCCATCACAATCCAATGAAGAAGATGCATTATTATCAATACTAAATATTAATACACCATTACGTAATATTGGTTTCTTTGGACCAAGTTATCAAGGAATATTTGCATTAACGGGAAATGAAAGTTTAAGTGTGCATGATTGGGATTCGGCACAGTTGGTTAGTAATGTTCATGGTATGGAGTTACGTGGTGTGTTGTGTGCTGCTGTGGATAGGTTAGTTGGTAAGAAGAATGATATGAGTAGCAGCAGTGATGCTACAATGAGTGATGGAACTAATAATACAATTGATTATCTAATTGGATGTACATGGTCAGATCTATCTACTTCAACATCATCAACAACATCCCCATCATCCTCACCAGCATTGCACTTACTAGCAGGGAATAATCAAGGTGATGGATATATCTTTCGAATGGATGTAAATCAAATCACACCTGTGATACACTTAAAAGGTGGACATAGAGGATGTATACGTGACTTTTGTTGGAGTGGTACAAGATTGATAACTGGTGGGGAAGACGCACGATTGTGTGAATGGGATCTTACTGGAAGTAATAGCAGCGTGTCTAATAGTCTTGGAGGAGGCACAAGTGGTTGGAATAGAAGTCATAATGATAGTGCAGGTGGAGGTCCGGTAAGTGGACGAAGTGTTGTGAAAGGTACAAGTAAAGATGGAAAGAAGAAGAAGAAGAAGTTTGGGTCTCCTTATTAAAGATATAACTTTACTAGACTATTTTGGTTTAGATTTTACACTGGAGACTTCTTCTATTTACCAATCCAGTTTGAGCCTCTTTCTCATCCAAATCTAACTGCACATATTTAAAAGTAATCTTAAATGAGATTATTCTTCGTCTTAACCTCAACATACTTCTCCCTACTTGCCTTCCCCAGCGGACTTTCCTTTGCCCAATTTTGAATCTTTTCAACCAATGTCATTTCTCCATCTGTAGATTTCATATGATTAGGTACATCCGTACGTAATGTCAAAACATTGTAAATATCAATAGTCTCTAAATTGACGAATGCCTCAAATTGATCAAGCTCCCCAACAGACAATGAAGATACATGTTCAGATGCCCATGTACCTAATAATAAATCAACTTCTAACCATCCACGTTGTTTCGAACGGTATATTAATCGTTTCTTACGTATATCTAATTCACGTGTTTCTTTCTCATTCATATCAGTCATATCATTATCTACAGTGGGTAAACGTAAATGGCGTTCCATAATTGCATCATACTTTGGCTGGGCCTTGTTCCATAATTCTTGTTCACGCTTGGCAACCTCGTCGTCCATTTGACGGGGTTGCATTTCACCTGCATCTCCGAGATAGGATCGAGTTTGTTGTTGTATTGCAGGAGTGCATGATGATACCGGAGTAGCTCTATGTTGACGAAGTGACAGTCTTACTGTGGACTGGCATAGTTTACGGATCATCTTTGAGGTAATATTGGAGAGTTCAGAGTATTAAAATCGGCGTACGTATATTGCAACAGATTGCAACCTGCAACAGATGACCGACTCTCAATTAATCAACACTCTCATAAAAAAAGATTTGCCACTCAGCCAATTGTCACATGCACACACCAAGCTAAAAGACTACCGGCTACTCTATAACAGTTGGGATAGTGCAGTAGGTATGAGAGATGGGAAGAAAGAGTATATATCTAGGTTCATGATAATCTACCTACATATAACAGTCGTCGACAAAGGATCTGAGAGTAACCCAACATCAAAACATTTTTTATTGGCTCTTAAGACACTAATTAGTATTAGTATAACACACTATACACTCCTCACCCTTCGTTTTACGGATTGGAGAAGTCACAGTTCAAAAACGGATTACTATCAATTGAATCATCATCTGTCGATAGTGCATCATCACTACTATCTTTTGAGGTATCCTCATCCTCGTTAACATCACAATAGGGTGGTAATTTACATTGACCATCTGCCAAAAGAGCAATCTTAGTCGAATGACATTGATCAGGATTCCAAAACGTCGGAGCCAACTTATCATGACAGGTATATCCATCATTCGTGGTACAATAACTACACCAATCATCTAATCCCCATTCCTTCAATCTCTGTAAATCATCTTCACTTCGTTCATCTTTACAATAACCATTATTCATTAAGTTAATCATTGCCTGTTCATGTGTCTGACCGTAATGGTCTCGTAACCAAAGTGCTCGTTTGAAGCATGTGTAGGCTGAATTCTTCCATTCGCAATGACCACAGAAGTTATCGAGGACATTACCCAGGTTAGGATTGTATCGTTTCCTACAGCCACCATATGTTGGCAATGGTTCGCCAGAGGATGATAACTCCGGTCCAACTTGTGGTTTAGGTGTGTTACCCGTTGGGTCGGGACAATGTCCCCATTTCATTACACCAATCTTGGCTTCATTTTCTGTCATACCAAATCGTTGTTTCATGTAGGTTACACGTTGATCACATGAGAATAATGATCCCTTGTATCGACACCCGCCACAGAATTTACTAACATCTGTCCTATTCGGATATGGATACTTATTTCCATTACTATTCGTATCCCCCGCATTGTTGCCATTATTATTTTGATTTGCAGCTGGAGGCGGTTGTACCTCGGATGGATCTTTAGGCTGGATAACATTAGTAGGAGTATCTAATGATGATTCATTGTCATGATTAATATTCTCTACGGCAATTGTGTAAGCTGTTGACATCTCCTCAAGGTCTTCATCGTGTACATGTGCTGGTACGTCAGAGTCATCGCCCTCAGCATTAGTTGCGGTAGAAACTTCGTCGTCTTCTTTTGGAGGATTGGTTTTATCCACATCTTCCACTGTACTTTCAGATTCTTGTGGCTTATCATCCGCTTCGTCTTCCTTTGCAGCAGCAGAGGTTTCAGGCAGCACTTGATTGTCATCCTTCTCTGAAGTTTGAACAGGCGTATCATCTTCCTCTTGATTGCTATCCTTCTCTCCCTCCTCCTCTGCAACAATAATCTCATCAGGTTTATCTTCATCTAAATTCAAAGCAGTAGTATCAATACTTTGATCAAACCCATCCAGCAATGTCGTCGTACTACTATCATTTGGGGCACCAAGTCTACTACTACTACCTCCATCATCCACATTATTACCACTAGTATCAGTACCAACTAATAATAAAACTAACATTACAATAATCCCCATTGCAAATCCTAATAGTGCTAACTTTATTACCTTTCGTATAGGTGTGGCGTTTTGTTGATTTGATGATTGATTTTTATCATACCCATCGACAAATATTGAATCAACCTCTTTACCAGCAGAGCCGGGTGTTAAATGCCATATAAAATCATTTGATGATGTTGGTGCTCCGTTGGTTAATCCTCCTTCGCTGTTAATGTTGTTAGTATGGTTGGTATCAGTATCATCAACATTGTCCAACCCCAAACTTCGAGCAAAATCACCAACAGATTCCTCATCACTAGTAGGTGATACACTCCTATTAATTATATTATTATTAATATCACCAACGAAAGGGAATATACTGTTGGGTGGTACTATTGATGATATTGGTATAGAATCTTCATCATCGTATTGTTGAGGTGTACCGTCGTCATCAAATGGATTTAAAGTTGATGGTGGATCGGGTTTATCTCTATACCCCCCGCCGTCAGAGTAGTTATTGGGATTATTATCAGAGTATGATGAATTTGGATTGTCAGAGTATGGCATTGTATTTGATGGTTATATAAAGATTAGAGGCCGCTAGCTTTGCTCTATTATGTCATTAGAAATATAGAGTGAGTTTGTTTTTGTGCGAGCGAGAAAGGGGCAGTAGATAAGCCTCTCTACTGCGAAACTATCATAAGTATCTAGCTCTATATTGAGGGGGTGAGCATCAACCAAGGAGCAGAGGCATGTGTGGACATAGAGTGAGCTCAAGTTTATATTGTCAATCGTCAACCATTTGTTTGTTCAAGATACCTTGAGGTAGAATTGGAACATATGATGTGTCAAGAGAACCTGTACTTAACTACTGATTTATTCTCTAAAAGAACCAAATCAATTACCCAGATCATTAAATGGTGTACAATATGTGTTTGCAACTACCAATATCCACTGTCCAATACAAATACAACTCTTTTTATTCTTCCAAGTCGATTGGATTGATTAATAACTCTGAGAAATCCTTGAGCTTCTCAACTCCCCTTACCTCATGATCTAATAACGGCATTAATACCACATGGAAGTCATCCCCATACAAATCAAAGCACTGTCCAATATATTTATCCTGCATTCGTTTACGAGCCATCATCTTGGAACAAATCTCCTTAGCCTCCTTCTGTAATCCATCCTTATTCGAATCGAACCATTCACCCAATTCCTCCGCATCCTTCTCGGGAAATAACACCTGATTCACAACAATATTATGTGAATCAATACCAAACTTTGATAATTCTTGTACCAACCGTTCCGTTTCATAGATTGATAAAAATTCTGGAATACAAACACAAACGAATGTCGTCAAGGCGGGGTCTTGAAATGCGGTATTAACCTTGTTAATAATTTCACGTGTCTCTTCCAATCTACCCAATAATTGTTCCTGTACGTCAGCGGGTGACCCACCGCCAAATAATGCCGATGCTTGTCCAATTAATCCACCAAATCGATCTTTAAGATCCATAAGTTTACCAAACGCCTTCTCGAGAATTGTTGGGAAACTTAATAAACGTAACGTGTGGCCGGTGGGTGCCGTATCGAATACTACAACATCATAATCCAAATTTTGAACCTGTTTCATTAATTCCGAGAAGGACATAGCCTCATCAATACCGGGAATTGAGTTGGTTAATTCTGTCATTAATGATTGAATTCCCGACTCGTCACCATCATTACCTGCACCGGTGGCATCTTCCATTGATCTTTGCATCTTATCTAAATCTTCGGTGGCATCAATTTCCATTGCTGATAGGTTATCAAATCCTTGAATTGGTGTTGGTTCACGACCAATCTTTTGACAGAATGCATCTGAGAGATTATGTGCTGGATCCGTTGATACAATAAGAACCTGTGTTTGTTTTTATTTTGGGGTATATAATATAAATTATTAGTGTAAATGCATGTATAACAATGGAAGGAAAGTAGTAGTCCGCCAGTTAATACCAAGCCATATGCCATAGAATAACATGCCAACTCCGATTTATGTGTTCAAGTTTTTATTGCAATTGTGTATAACTTGATATGTATCCCACACAAACCACACCACATAAATTGCAAATATACTCAACACATCAATATTAAATTAGGAGTATACGATAAACGTACCTTCTTCCTATGTTTAGCAAGTTGTGTACCCAAACAACAACTTGTGGTAGTTTTACCAACACCACCTTTACCACCCACAAAGATCCATTGTAATGTATCTTGTTCAATAATATTCTTTAAAGATGGGTCGGGTAAATCCTCATCGTCGTAATCGTATTCATCTGCCATCTTCGATTGTTAGAGAGTGTATCGTAGGTAGCCGTAGGTATTCGCCTTGCTTATTGCCACTCCAAATTGAATTTGAGGTGGAAGTGAAGGATACCACTTTAGACTGCGCTTGCATCACCTCCTCTCTATATCCCATCTATGTAGATAAGTTACTTATACTTATATACTATATAATAACAACATTCATGTTTACGGCCTCCTATGTAGTCCAGCAGTTGATCTTATCTATATTATTTGGTGGTGGTCCCCGTTAACCTAGAGGAAAAAGTGACAAATCTCGAGTCTTGACTTGTGCAGTTAGTGATGGTCTTCAGGGCAGGAGAGTATTACCTTGGTGTGGATGGATGGTATATGCTATTGCTTAAACGATATTGAAACGTTTTAGTAGTAGTAGTTACGGTATCATCCTTGTAAGAAGAAAAGATATATTAATGAGCGCACCCGAAAATTGCAAAGACGGTGCATCAAAATCAAAATCTGATGATGGCGATGGTTTGTGTGAGGTGAACGATATGCTAATCAATATGAGCACTGTTGATAATGATAAATCTAATACATGTGCCAATTGTGGCAAGGAGGGTAGTAGTGATGAGATTAATAATATGTGTAAATTGCAACGCTGCCTGTAAAAAGAAACATAGACACAAACATAAGAAAGAGTGTGAGGAATATGTCAAAGCTGCTACCGAGCATGCCGCTAAGTTATACGACGAAAAGTTATTTGAGCAACCTCCTCCAAAAGAAGATTGTCCAATTTGTTTCATACAGCTGCCTTGTATAGCATCCGGTTGGCGGTATATGGCATGCTGTGGAAAAGTTTTATGCAGTGGATGTATCCATGCACCTGTTTATGATAGCCAAGGCAATAAAGTTGATAATGAAAAGTGTGCGTTTTGTAGAACTCCAACGCCTACTAATATGGAAAAGATTGAAATGAACAGAAAAAGAGCGGAGGCTGGCGATGCCACAGCAATCTACCTGCTAGGAAATTATTATGAAGAAGGGATAAACGGATTGAAACAAGATTATGGCAAGGCTTTAGAACTTTGGCATAAGTCTATTAAACTTGGAAGTGCTATGGCTTATACTAGTATTGGTTATGCATATCAAAAGGGTATGGGAGTAGAGGTTGACGAAAGGAAGGTTGTGCATTACTATGAACGAGGAGCCATGGAGGGAGACTCGACAACAAGGTATAACCTTGGTCTCTTATCGGCGAGTGAAGGCAATTATGATAGATCGACGAAACATTTTATGATAGCAGCAAGATGTGGGTATTCTGATTCTTTGAACAAGATCCAACGACTATACATAAAGGGACATGCAAGAAAAGAAGACTATACCACAGCTTTACAATTGTATCAATTATATTTGGGTGAGACCAAGAGTGATCAGAGGGATAAAGCCGCTGCAGCTAATGAGAATTATCGTTACTATTGAGTTTAAGTAAAAACGGGCAAAAGGGGTGCTTTTTAGAGAGTGCTAGTAGAAATTTGTAGCCGAAGATTATTCATTCAAATTGATTTATTACATGAGATTACATGTCTAACTTGATCATTACTAATTGCTAAGAGCCAGGCGAATCTCATCTGCTGATCCGCCATTATGTGCATTAACAAAGCCAAGATCTCTAAGTAATGCGGATCCTCTATTACATCTTCCAGTATACTCTGTGTTTCCTTTGGTACAATGCACAATGAAGTTTGTATCCATCTTAGACAATGACTTCATATCAATTCCAGCTTCAATCAACTTCGTATAGAACTCTTGCGATGTTGTTATATGTACAGATTGCGGCTCATTGTTCATGTTTAGTGGTACATGGTAGCTACCATCGATAGCCTTGCCTCCCTTCTCTTCGGCGACCTCCTTCTCCGAACGAACATCGATGATAATGGGGTCAACGAGACTCTTAATAACTTCAGGTTGTACAGTCTTTGTTTCCTCTAAATGTCTCTTGGCATTTAAAGCTGTATTCTCAGAATATCTCTCCAAGAGAAAAGGTTGTTGATCACGTAATAGTAAAGTGTATCGAAATAACTCATCAACCACATCCACTACACGACTTCTAAGTGGTCCTTCCTTCAACGTACCATCCTCATTAAACTTTGTATAAGCAACAGGTATTGATGATTGATTAGGAATAACAATCATTCTCATCCAGCGTCCCAAGACACGTAGATTGTTCACTGTAGTAGTATGTGTTGGCCGGATGGCACCCTCGGTTAATGGCATCCAATCAACTTGATTCTTAAACACGGCCGACATATTCCCATGTACCTCAGGACTGATCCATACCATGCCCTCACACCAACGTGTTAATGTACGTAATTCCATAGCCTTGGCATTTGACTTTGGATCAATATCTTGAGAGAATAATGGGAGATCGGTAGCATCGAATAACTTCACATCAGCACCATAACTTGCTAATACCCGTCCAACCTCAATGGCAACTTTACGACTGCACGAATCAGCACGTAAACTACCAGTTAGTAATAAAAACTTGGGAGCATGTGTACTCATCTTCTTTTGCATAGCTAGTAATGTGGCGGTAACTGCATCACAGCATCCTTCATAACTTGCTGATTCCTCCTTCTTCTCCGATAGGAATTCGACAGTACCAGAAGGACAACATGATGTGTGAATAGGTGTACCCATCTTTGCAATTGTAGTATCACCATTTGATGTAGGAAAGTTGGATGGTAAACTCCCATCACTGTTTAATGTTGCCCAATCTTGATCACTTGTTAGATTCGATGCATCGGCGTGGTTAATTGTTGATGTTGATGACATTTTGTATTGTTTGGTAGTAGTACGATATTTGTTAGGAAATAATATAGTTGGTCGAGTAGTGGTAGTAGTAGCTGTAGTGTATATCGTTCGTCGTGTGGATAGTATTGCAAGTCGATTAATGAAAGCTGTTTTCATTTAGTAGTTTTGATGTGCGATAGTAATTGATTTGGAAATTATGAGAGGTATGATTTGATTTGTCTACCTATCGCTCCCGTTTTTTATATTGCAAATCGTAGAATACAAGGGTTAGTAGTTTGGTTTGTAAGAGGTTGACCATTGTCAATAATCCCGTTTTATATCTCTCCTCTCCTTTCTCATCATATATAATCGTATCGTAAATGGTCTTGCATCAACAAAAATTTAGACTAATATAGCTAATTTTTGCAATCCTACCGTATGATGCCGTTGGACATTGCTCGACTATGAAAAGATGTAGATATACTACTGATATGATAGTATACCATGATATATTATGGAGGCCGCGCCTCTTGGCATATTAGCGCTAGGCCATGGTTATGATGTACCTACATAGATCATTGATCAAGCTTCTTTATTAAGGATACGATTAGGGATAACCAATGCGGTATCCTATCCGAGAGTACCTTATTCCCTTTGCAAATGCGGATCTAAAACAGCCCAAGAATGCTCAGTCATTACGGTACGGTGATAAAACGACCATGTCACTTATTTTACATTTCCTATGTCTTCTTTTGAGTTTTCATGTTTAGCAGAGGAGCCCACATTCTAAACGGCGAACTCTTGCCTCTTGTGAGGAATATATAGCATTTGATGACCTTAAATAGAGCCCAGTAGCCCTATGTCTAATGTGTATATAATCAGCAATAAAATGATATAGCAATCTATTGCAATACATAACATTGTTAACCGAAGACTTTCTCAACAATGCCGTCATCTTCACGTCGTGATCCATCAGTAACCGACGATAAGAAGGATAAAAAGAAGAAAAAGAAATCAAAGTCAAAGGAAAGGCGACGGCGTAGTAGTAGACAATCTAAAGAAGACCTAGGTATTGATATCGAGCAGCTGCTCCGTCGCGATTCAAATGATAGTAGTAATGATATCAAACTGCGTAGTACTCGACGTAGTTCAGCTGGTGACAAGTCTGATAAAGATATTAGTCAGAAGTTAGGGTATACGCCCCAATCAACATCAAAGTCTAGGAATCGTTCTAAATCAAGGACTCGCCAACGTCATCGATCAAAGTCAAAAGATAGACACAGTAGACGGCGGCGTAGACAATCGATAGATGACTCCGACATTATATTTGACCACGAAAAAAGTACACGTCGAAGGTCACAAGGCAGCAGTAAGAGGAAATCATTTGATGATATTGATATTAAAAAGCGTAGCAGTAGCACTACTAAAAGGAGGAGTAGCGATGGTACTGCTACTACTAGAAGAGGAGGAGGGGAAAGAGGAGAATTGGGCAGGTCATTAATAATACAACCAAAGCGACGATCGTTAGATTCACTTAAGGGTAGTAAGTCTACACGACATATAACTGATACTACTGCAATTAATAATGACAGACCGAGGATTAAACGGGGTAGTAAATCAATGCGACATTTACCATCAACTAAAGATGATAGTGATAGTTCAGATGAAGATTTGGTATTTGACAGTAAAAAGGAGGTTAATAATAAAAGTAGTAGTGGGAGGCCACCTACCTCATTTATATTTGGTACCGAGAAGGACAAGAAGAAACCCTCTTCCCCTATTAGTGGCAGCAAACCACCGTCATCACCTAACAAGACGTCATCCAACAATAGAAGACCGGCAACAAATAGAGGAATACAAAGAAGATCATCCAATTCATTTCTATTCGACAGTAATACAAGTTCAAATAATCATAACATTTCACAACCGAAACGATTATCATTGGATGAGGCTAATACTAGTTCATTCACCAAGGGTACCACTTCTGCTAAAGTTGCTGGGGGTAGTAAGGAGAGGGAATTAAGATCATCCAAACGAGTTAATTCAAGTATGTTAAAAGTTAACCCAAGAGGAGGGAGTAGTATACGACGAGGGGGTAGTATGGCTAGCTTTACTGTACCCAAGGGATTAACATCTGATCAGCTTAATTCAATATTGCATGATTCATCAGAGAATGTAATTGGAGGTAGCAGTGAACATGCTGGTGTGAGGGGTAGCTTTAGTAAGAAGAAGAGTTGTTTATCAAGTAGTAGTCTAGAACATGGCACTGGTGAGGAAAAGAGTAAACGGAGAAGATCAAGTGACAAGATGAACAGATCAAAGAGTGTTCGAATAAGCACCGAGGGTAATAATAACAACTCATCGTCATCAGATGATATATTTGCAAATTCACTATCAAATCATAACAATCGTCGAGATAAATTATCAAGATCCAAGAGTGCAAGATTAAGTACCGAAAGTAGTGGCAGTTTCAATAGTGGCAAGCCATCCGAG
>Ga0214478_100480_pt1 | contig 23362 bp, 28 predicted proteins | sample M1_20Mar14CPVII9_2_FD_178001 | JGI IMG/M metagenome (GOLD analysis project Ga0214478, IMG submission 178001) | Marine eukaryotic communities from Monterey Bay, California, United States - M1_20Mar14CPVII9sort6BwellD7 | ecosystem: Environmental > Aquatic > Marine > Unclassified | place: USA...
AAGAAGAACTAATAGAACTGCCGCAGCTAATATATGATCCAATCAATAGGATGGTCCACAGTAACCGATATATAACAGCTCTTTGCTCAGTTGGTGGCACGTAATTATGTGCTTGTTTTGCTTCTCTTGGTATCTTGGAGATTTGATCGTCGGGCGCGTGCCCGCGGGCGACTATGCTCGCCTTCTTCACTCTTCCAATGCTCTTCATCAATCGTCACTTCGAAAACACTGCCAGCTTTATTTGGGCATTCGAGTAGTGATGCATCAAGCTGCTTTATTCTCTACTCACAGCATAGTTGATGGATCAAGCTGCTATTAGTTGATGTTATGTCTCTACCCACATCGCAAATACTCACATGTTTGGCAGTAGTATCCTAAAATTTATGTGAGTGGGCATCTATCAATCAAGTTGATGAGAAGATGTTTTGTATACTCGCCCAACCCCATCATCTGGATCTAACGGAGCAGATGTTGCATCAAGAAGGCGTTGGTGGTTTAAGGCAACATCATAAGACCAACTATCCATTGCAGCTATCATTCAAGTATAAAAACACCATAGACAGAACAAACAATTAGAATACTTGAGTCAATAATGTTCAAGCAAAGCACTCTTACTACTTTGTTAGCCATCGTCGTATCTAAAGCAGGATTCTGTTACGGCGACGACTACACTTTATGTAATGATAATCCAACCATTTGCAAACTCGAGACGGGTAGATACAGAGATGGCAACAACCGTAACATGAAGTGGTGGGCATACATTCCTCAAGGTGAACTGGCATGTGACACTGGAGGATGTCCATTATATATTTGGTTAGATGGATCATTCGATTCTAATACACATCAAAGACGAGATGATATTATGCAATATGAAATGTTACAACGGGGATTTGTTGCAGTTACTGTGGGATATGATGATTCATTGTTTCGACCTAGTATGGGATGTGATACCACAATGGGATTCTTGGGTATGTCACAGGGTTTACTTGATAAGGCAAAGACTATATTTGATGAGGATAATGATGGTTCGGCTGTATCTCAGTTGTGTGATATGGTTGAAGTTAATTGTGATTTAGGAATCGCTACAAATGGGTTCTCTCAAGGCGCACAGCTTGCATCGTTGGGTAAGTTACTTTGTTGTTCAACACATCTACATGCACACATGAACATACTCAACGATTATACTGCATATCTTCTTCAGGTGGTAACTTTAACTCTCGAGTTTCTGCCAGCCTCATGTTTGGTAATGGTAACTCTTCACCAACTAATGGTGACTTTTCATGTCTTAACAATGTACTACTACCTCGTGAGCGTCGGAGAACCATTACAGGTTATAACGACGCTATATTTGGAGGAGGTACTTTGGAAGGGGTCCAGGAGGAGAATGCTGCAACTAGCAATTACGATTGTGGTTTGAATGAGCTCAACTGCCTTGGAGGTCTAACCAAACTGCCAGAAGTAGAAGATACTTATCTTGGAGGAGATGAGATGATCGAAAACACCGGAGGATACTATCTAATCTCTGCCGAAGAGTATCCGGTAGATGATACAAGTCTGGAGGCGATGGACGTCTTGATACCTTAACTGCACAGTCCGACCTACCTGGTCACTTCTTCTTTGTACCATTCTTACAAGATTACAATCAGGATGAAGGTTTTGCAAGTCAAGCTAATTGGACCTGGGGGATGCCACAGGAAAGTCCGCGTTAGTATTGTTTTGTCATATGAATTCATGTGTTCAATATGAAGTCTCGAAGACTTGAATGCTTTATTTGAATTTACTTTGTCTTTATTTGATTGTCTTTTCAAGTTGTATGCACTAACTTGAGCTACTATCTTCTTATCTCTCTTCATCTTCATATCTTCCAGAACCTTGATTGGTTGGCAAGGATTGCACAGAAAACTGATACAGCTAGTAGCATCCAGGAAGTAGCTACAATCATTGCAAGTTCACCCACATACTATCCAACATACTATCCTACTTCCCAAGTATCTTCCGATCAATTTGTGGAAGATGTTTGAGTACTTCTTAGTTCTGTATATGTAAACTGAAAACTACTAATGTAAAATAGAGTGAATAGCTACTCATAGCTTTTAAATTACCTTCTACTTTACAAATACTACAATCTTTTATCTAGATCTTTCTCGGGTATTAAGCAAACTCCAGGTTACCACCAAACGCAATTGGTAACATATCACTCGATCCAAGTCCAAACTTATCCAACGTCTTCAATAGGTTATTACCAGATCCAGAATGTGTATAAAATCTGTGACGTAACTCCTTGCCAACTAACGGTTTTACAAACCTCATGATGATTGACAGGAAAGTAGGAGGATTCATGAAGTGCATACCTGCAAACCTTACAGGTAATATTCCTCTTCCAGCTTGAACAATTTGTTTTGATAAACTTGGTCTCCAATGTGCCATATTATCAAGACAACGGACATAAACTACTACACCTTGTTTCTGCACTGATTCTTTAATTAAAGCTTGATGTACTTGATACCATACTACACGAAGTAAACTCTCCGATGATATATTATTATCACCTTCAACATTAAAATCAAATAGTAAGATTGCCCTGCCATATGGATCAGTTGTATCCTTGGCCAGTTGCAAGTATTTCAATGGTACAGCAACATCATTTTGCATTGCACCATCTAATGTCATGGGCAAGAATGCCAACTCATCACCAAATACTTCTAGTCTTGTATCCCAGTACTTGATAAATCTACGAACTGATTTATCCACATTAAATACTTCACATCTGAGAAAGATTAACTTAAATGTATCATCACATAAGTGTTGGCACTTTTCCTTCGCCATTAGATAACCATGCTTCTCATCAACATCAATTGTATCTAGAATAGAGTTGAATCGAGTTAATGACTCGTTGATGAGGCTATCTGTCTCCTCTGGTGTTGGTGATTGTTTGTAGATATTGTTTGCATCGATCTGCAAGAATGAAGAAGGATCATTGTAATCATCGTCGTCTTCATCATCATCTCCTAAAGAAGGTACATATAACTCTGAGCTCGGCCTTTGATCTAAGATTATACGGTCATCTTTATAACTATATGAACCTGAACATATACTGCGCACATAACATCCCTTGTTGTCAGAAGGAGAAGGTGGCGTACACGGAGTAAGTGGCGGTGTAGGAGGAGTAAGTGTAAGTAATATCTTTTGTTTCATCTCGTTATGATTATAGACAGTCATATCAACTATGCTGCTTTCCCAATATTATACTTTGTTAGTACTTATACACTTAGTTCAATGCTCGAGGTGTAGAGCAAAGCATCTGCCACTTGCATTGACTCCATATGCCTATCATCTTTGCCATCACTTACTTTATTGTCTACTCACTCACATGATTGGCAAGGTATCCGTCCCATCACAATCGATCACAAGTAAAGACTGCTGTGCATTTTATTGTGTAGTTCAAGTGATCAATAGTCTCAACGCAATCACTTCAGCAACTGATATTGTTATTAGTTGTTAATTATATTATCATCACTGTCGTCATCCCATGGTAGAACTACAAAAAGAGATTCAGGTGCAAAAACAAAAGGATGTACTTCCCCATCAACCAAATAATAACAAAGGATGGATGTGGAAGTCATTATATTGGACAGTTGGCATGGTGATTGGTATTTACTTCGAATATATCCCCTCTTCATGGTCAAAACCTGGTAGTAAGACATTCGCATATGCACATATGTTCAGTCTATTCTCAACTTGCGCTATTGCAATACCAAGATTCCTATCGTTGTACAGTACCCATGGTAGACAAAGAAGTATAACGGCATCTATGATATTCTCAATCGGTAATGGGATAGCCGAGACTATGATATATCTTGCAATGTATGATCTAGGTTCCAAATGGTTGAGTGAATTTATCTTTGCAACAGGAAGTAGTAGCAGTGTTTATTTATCACCAATCTTGGGTTATCTTATGTTCTCCAGCTTTGCAGGGCCAATATAACAACTGCAATTGACTACTATTTGGATTACAACTCATCTCCTCCTTCATAATCATCAGATGAAGACTCTTCTTCTTCATCATCTGATGACGACTCTTGTACATAATCATCATCAGCATCAGATGTATCTAAAACAGTCCCATCGTCTTCAGGTCCAACTCTCTTCCACCATTGGAACAAGTCAGCTGAATTATTCGCCTTGAACATAGTTGGAGAAAGATGTGGACCAATTGCCGACTTGTCACATGTCACTGCACCTTGACTGTATTGATCTATCTTTCCTGTCAGTTTGCAATTGCCCACATCTAATAGTTGAGATGGAGTTCCCTCGGGATTAGCACGACGGTACCATTCAGGATCATCAACGGGTCTGTAGTGTGTAAACAAATTGATATAGGTACCACTTTCAAGTGGTGTGTTTCGTGAATGTAAACATTTGGCAGATTCATAGTAAACGATGTCTCCTGGTTCCATTACAACCTCATGTAAACGATCTGCATGGTCGTAAACCTCAACAGTCCATGGTTTGACTACGTCCTCTTGAGCAATATTCACAATTAAACTAGCAGCATGAGTTGATTCCCTATCAACATGTGTTAATAATCTTGCACCCTTGGTATATTCTCTCATACCATACATATCAGTAATATCCAATTCAACACCCGTCCACGCCTCGACTAATCTCAATAGACGTGTCTGCCATCGTTTCTTAAGATGCCAAGGTATCTGTATAAAGTTAACATCCGTTTCCCAATAGTTCACAAAGACACCCTTATGTCTTCCCCATTCCTCTAATACCTTGTGTGGCGGGCTACGATTATTATAATAATATGAAGATAAACTTGCATACATATCATCGGGTAATCGTCCTTTGTCAAACCCCAATGGACTAAAGGTACGTTTTACTTTCAAGTGTCGTTTCCACTCACTTTCCATAGTTCGTTCAACCTCCTTCACAACACCTGATGGATGTACATACGGTTGTTTATGATTCTTAATACCAACTACACCATGACTTTCAACATTTAATACATACATTAATTCATTCTGGGTAGGATCATCTTCATTTGGTAAACTATCATAAAAGTGGAATGTATGTCCAATAAATGTTGTAATGAAGGATGTTTCACGTTCCCCTACACCAATATCTTGATTAAAGAGTGGTTTACCATCATTACCAATCCAATATAATTTAATAATATTAGTATGATAATTAATAAATCCGTATTCAACTTGTCCACATGAATCACTAGTTAGAAATCTTTCAATACTATTGACTGGTATAATTTCCTCTTCATCATTCTTGGTACCCTTGTTCCAATATCGATGTGGTAATGGACGTGCAACAACTGATTGGGGTGTACCCATTTCTAAGCATACTGCTGTACAATCATGAAATGTTTGTGCCTCTTTGGGTACGCCTTTGGTTGTGTCTACATCTAAATGACCAAATACTGAAGTGTAGGCTTCGCCGTCTAATTCCATGAAGGTATGTCCCCATTGTCCATCGTGTATAGAAGTTTCTTCATTTATTAATGTAGCACATTTACCCGTGGGGTATGCAAAGATGTGTTTTGCTAATCGATTATCTGAATTGTAGGGCAGGTCATTCAAGTTGGATATGATTGGTGCTGCTTCAGCTGTATATTGTTTCTTTTGGGCGATTGCAGCAATTAGCAAAAGGGAGATGATTTGCAATGATTTGTTCATGGTACTGTTTATTAGGTGAAGGGTAGAGATATTACATTAGTATTAGGATTGGCATGGTTATGTAAACTCAGCCATCAACAAATATAAATCAGCCTCCGAGGTGCACCTTAAATTATTATCTTTGTTACCACATATATTGTCTTCGGACTGCAATAAAAAATACACACACAATAGTCGACCAATTCATCTATCGACTCACCTGTTTATATCTGGACGTTCGACTGCAAAGAGATACTACTTTCATTGAATTGCAACCAATAATAATAAACCTACATACCAAGTACTTACAGTTTTCATGTTGAAAACTCGTAATAGGAAACATAGACTATAGGGCTTCGGGGTGGCCCGAAATTCTTTTTATGCGTATTCAATAGGGCCCCGAAGATTTTTCTTCAAGTAGCCCCCCGCTGAACACGTTTTCTGCTTTGTAATTTGTAGTGCATTTGTTAGTGAAAAGGTATGTGAGGATCATGGCGGCCTCGAGGAGTATGAGATGAATTTGAAGGCTATTAAATGGATAATATTGAAGTGATTCAAGCTGTGATATATGCTGTTGAATTGGAGGGGAAATTTGGGTGATGAAAGACTATAATAGCCTCCCAAATTGATATCAATATCTCCCCTATTTTTTGTAATTGAGGAAGGGGGACTTTGCAAATCGTTGGGAGCTTATTATCTTTCAGGGCCGATTATGTATCGGATCTTCATTTGATGGAGTTATATTGCGGCGGAGTCTTCTTTTCAATCTTGAATATCTCATTTTACTAACATATCACATGCTCTTTTCCTTCAATCTTATTTTAGAAATTAAACAATGAAGTCCATCGCCGCCATTACCATCCTTGCTAGTTCTGCTGCTGCATTCGCACCTGCTCCTGTTAGCAAGGTCGAGTCATCACTTAACTATGCTGCTGAACTTGACAATATGATTGGAGTCACACCAGAAACTGGTAACAAGGTGGTAAGTGTATGCTTTTTATACTGAATACAATGGTATCCTTTGGTCCTCTGTTATATCGATAGCGTATATACTGTGGATAGCATTAGAATACATGCTTTTCATGGTGTTGAGTATATGATATATTGGGGAAGATCCTAGATATAACAGGGTCTATGTCGAGAGCTTATAAAAATGCAGATGTATTTTTGATTCGCACCTTCACTCTCTAACTTATGATATTCTATACTTCTGTCTCTTCAGTTTGATCCACTTGGCCTAAGTGACTATGTCCCAACCGACTGGGCCCGCAGAGCTGAACTTTCCAATGGACGTTCAGCCATGCTTGCCACCGTAGGATGGTTCGCACCTAAGGTATTCGGTACATTCGACTCACAGGATGTTACCACCACCGACCCAATTGATGCTATTATGCAAGCCGATCCTCAATGGTGGGCTCAATTCATCCTATTATGCGGTGTCTTCGAAAACTGGAAGTACCAAAAAGAGATGGAGGGTAAGTCTTTCCTAGGAGATGCCGACCCAGCCGTAGATTATGCCAACCTTTGGCCATCAGATGCTAAGGCACAGGAGACATTACGTATCAAGGAACTTAAGAATGGTAGATTGGCCATGATTGGTATTGCTGGACTTGTTTCAAATCACTTCATTCCAGGATCATGCCCCGTTCCTGACTTCTAAGCATTATCAAAGACAAAATGAAGATATATATTAAAGACACAACAAAAACTTTTTCAATGGAGGCTGGTACACGGGTAGCCTCCAACAAACAAATTGGGATTTCTGTAGATAGTAAGCATGTTGAAGCGCTATGTGAAAATGATAGATTGATATTAGATCAGTTGATGAAAATGTTAGTCATATCAACATCAATATTATGATGACTTGCAGGTGCTATGTATCCCTACTCATCGTATCCTACGATATATTAACTTAACTCTATCAAAGTGCTTCTACACCAAATCTGTTTGTTTTATTTTCTACATAGTATTATATCTACTTGCAAATGGGCGAAACTCCCACTAAACTATAGAACACCTTTCCTTAATGTCGGTATCCACTCAATCAAGACCAAGGGCAGTAGTTAAATCTTCTCAGCACTATGATCCGTTCAACCGTGCATACATGCCTTGCTATCATTGCAATCAACACATAAATCAATCATCCATCTCATTAACAAACGGCAAAGCTACGTTGCAACATAATACTTACACACAACATGTCAACCATCACACCTGTACCAGTACCATCATCAGCAAAAGAATCAATCAACTTCGATTCATTGACCTTAGTCGAGAAGCCGAACAGTCAACTACGTCTACCATCATCACTCGAGGGTTGTGTAGGCTACTTGACAAGTCTACCACTCCAGGTTCCTAACTCAGATTATAAAGTACCATCGACAATCGCATGTATGGTGAATATCTTGTCTGATTCAGAGGCTGATGCAAGGTTTGAGAAAGCGATACTTTCTATTCCTATTGGGGATGACGACGAGAGGAAGGAAGGCGAGCCGCATGCAGTGTACAAACTTAGTAGTGATATCATGAAAAAGGAGATGAAAAAAGTAGACAAAAGTCATACTAAAGCACCAGGTATATTGGGATTCGTAACAAAGCCAGGCTGTCTTTCTGTAGGTATATTGTGTATGTGTGTTATTTGTGATATTGCTTGTTTAGTATCTGTTCCTCTCAATCCAATCTTTAAATAATAGTTCTATACAAAGAATGGTAAAATATATTCGGTTTCAGAAGGGAGATGGTGGTTACTCAGAAGCCTAAAAGCACAATGGTGCAAAGATAATTTGATGAATGTATCTCTCAATTCTGCTACAATTGTAGCCGGGGATGCAAGGATCATACGAGTTGATCAGGGAGAGCTAGGCATGGTTACTAAACACGGAGAAGAGATCTTGTTAGATGTGGGAACTCATGTCTTTAATAGTGGAGCCGTCTCATCGATGCAAAAGGTTTCATATCATGAACGTGATTATATCCAGTTTGGAAGTTACAACTACTTGAGGGTGAAGAGAGGCTACTTTGCCAAAGTTTGGGTTGTTGTTGTCGACGAGAAGGGACGAGACAAGCTTGTTCCAAGATTACTTGGCGAGGGGACGCACATCTGTGACAACTATCTCTTCAAGTATGACGGGATGGTGAAAGTATCCGAAAAGGTGATTGAACACGGAAGTATTCATCGTATCACTGTACTGAAGGGAATGCTAGCAAAATGTGTTCAAGAGAGTAAATCTCGTATCCTCGGTGAAGGTGAGCATGTATTGTACATATAACATGTATTGACCATCTCTTGTATTCAACTCATAATATAATATGTATACATAGGCACTCATATTATCGACTCAACCGATTTCGTGTTTAGTGGCTTCGAAGTGAGTACTGGCGTATAGTTTTGTATCATGTGTTTATGATATGTGTCGGTATCCTCTCACTCTTACATATACTTCTATAAACATATCATTCAAAAAGGATGCTACCAAGAGTCACTATATCATCTTTGGTACCATAACAATTCTTAGAGTTGTGCGAGGCAAGATCGCCTTGGCTTGGAAGGATAATGAACCTTTATTTATCTCCCAGCCAGGTCTTTACGAGTTTGACTCTCCTGATTTCAGCTTTGACTCGTTCAGGGATGCTGAAGAGCGATTGATACAGCTCGGGGCAAAGAAGATTGTCCATGTACAAACTGGGCAGGTTGGGGTTACCTATGACGACGGAGTTCTCAAGATATTAAACAATGGTACTCATGAGGTGAGTAGAAGAAGTGTATGATGTATTGTTGCTCATACACTTACAAATTACCAACATCATAATATGCTCTCTCCGCAGATCAATAGCAGTACACATATCGTTCATCGTTTCTTAAGCACGCAAGAAAAGAGTATTCGCTTGGCTACCTTGTCCGCTAAAGAGCGTGCGGCTCGAAAGTTTATGCTTGGCTCATCCGCTCAACGTTCGACTAAAGGTACTGACAGCACAGCAGCCGAAAGGCTACGAAGCCAGGCCGCCAAGATGGGAGTTGATCAAAGTCTTGACATTGTCTTGTCCGACCCCGATTCCGACCTGACTATATGCGAGACCAAAGATTTGGTCAAGGTTGGTATAAGAGCTGACGTCTTCTACTCCATTAGTGATCCTAAGAAGTGCATTATGAAGGTGAGTCTGATATGTGTTCTCACTAACAAAATATCTCTAATATACTAAGCTGAGTTCAACTTCTTTCTAATATCATTCCATCTAAAGATTGATACAGATGAGCTTGAAGACTTAGTTCGAGAAACTGCCAAGCTAACTAATATCATCCGCTCGACCGCCTTGAATCAGATTGCACAGAGTCAAAACGTCTCGGCCGCTAGTCCTATCGAAGACACCACGAAGGAAGGCGGCTTGAGTACCGTTGCAAGTATGGTCAATAAATACGATCCTCCTCCCCCAGCCACAGCACCAATGGCGGAGTTCTTCGAGAAGACGCACGATGAATTCATGACCAAGCTCCACGACGACTTTAATTTACGTTACGGCGTTACCATCAGCAACATTCGTATTGAAGCTTTCAAGATTATGGATGACGACCTTGCGGAACAAATTAGCAAGCATGCTTTAACTACAGCTCAAATTGAGAATGAAATGGTAAGCCTCAGCATCAAGATACTCTTTATTCGAATACTGATACATTTCATTATATTGTTCTCATCTCTGTCATACTTTCCCCCTCTCCATCGTTAGGCTAATCTTGAGGGTATGTCATTGATTTCTACCCAGAAAGAGAAGACTGCCGCTGAAGTTAAGATGATTGCTACTCAGTCTGAAGCTACAGCTCTCAAGACGGCTGCTGACAATGAGAATCAGCGCAAAATTGATGCTTCTAAAGCCATCGCAGAGGCGCTACGTATTGACACTCATGCAAAAGCCGAAGTAAGTTCATATATCTTTATGGGTATCCTCCTCTTCTTTATCCTAATGGCATCATTCAAATAACAAACGCATAGGCTGAAGCAGAGGCTATCCTCTTGAAATCAAGAGCCGAGGCCGAAAGTATTAAGCTAAAGGCAGCTGCCGAAGCTGAGAGAGCCAAGTTAATTGCGGCTACAGAACTAGGGAGACAAGAAGCCCTCCTTTCTATCTATTCAGATATGGTCATTAAATCCAACTCAGGTGTTGAAAAGGTGGTATATCTTGATCCCAGTGTTAATAAAGACCCCCCCTTTGCTCTCTCGTCGATGCAGAATCTTAATAACGATCTTCATTCGCTGTCAAGACTTGGTCTAGCTGCAAATGGTACCAATGGCACCTATCGTAATTAAGAACCCCCCAGTAAGGACTTTAGTGAGTTTATGGGTGATGTGGTTCTACAAAACATTAGCTAGCAAACGTTAAGTGTAAATATCTATATAAATAGCAGATATGGTGTCTATCAATACCCTTGACTCACTTAGTACGTTGACAACGCTAAGATACCATCTCCACAAAGTGGTATCCTTGAAGTGTCAAATCTTGCAAAAAAGCATTGTTATCCATTCTTCTCTACATACTCGATAGCAACATTAATATCTCCTAGCAGGCAGTGACAATGGCGACAGCAACATCTCGATCATTGGTATCAAAATTGCTCTTCCGTGGTACAACACCATCGAGTCGCAGTAGTGCTATTATAATTTCAAAAGTATCTTCACCAGTATCAATATATCGCTCCTTTTCTCCATCATCAACTCAATATAAAAAGGCATGGGATCCAACTGAATACAAGTATTGGAATAGAGAAGAGTCTAAACATGGCGAGGCATCCTTTACACTTGATATGTCTCCCGAGAGTATACAAAAAGAAGCTCGTATCGTGGCCCTTGCCAAGGATGACGATCATTGCAGTTCTCCTCTTACTTCTCCTTCTAGCAAACTTCCATTTGGTTCAAGATTGTTACATGTTGGTACCGAGCCTGCAGACTTTCCAGACACACTAGTCAATGAGAAACCAAATGTACTTTTTGTATCACCGACCTGTCCACACGCGAGATTGCAATTGCCATTAATATTGCATAAGTTTCCTAGTATTGAATGGGTACATGTTCGTTCGGCAGGCATTGACTTTCTTGAGAGTGATGAACTGCCAGGGATAGGGAAGAGGGGTATAATGATGACCAATGCAAAGGGACAGTTCTCATCATCATTAGCTGAATATGTTATGGCGGCATGTAGTTACTTCGCTAAAGACTTCGGACGATTAGTATCGCAGAAGAAAGCTAAGATTTGGGATCCATTCGACATTGAAGAGCTTCGGGGGAAGACAATGGGTATTGTTGGCTACGGTGATATTGGTAGATCAACTGCAAAACTCGCATCAGTCTATGGAATGCGAATAGTCGCATTGAGGAGAAATCCAGAGAAATCTACGAATGATCCAATCTGTGATGAAACATTAGGGACAAGTAAGCTGGAATTGCAAAAGCTTATGTCCATTAGTGATTATGTAGTATGTTCGGCACCTTCAACAGTTGAAACGAGAGGTATGGTAAACGCTGATGCATTCAAAGCCGCTAAACAAAATCAAGTATTCATCAACCTAGGCAGAGGTCCAGTGATAGATGAAGATGCACTAGTGGAGAGTCTCAAGAATGGTACATTAAAAGGTGCAGCATTAGATGTGTTCAGTACCGAACCATTACCTGCAGATCACCCTCTTTGGGAAATTGACAATGTATTGCTCAGCCCGCACAACATGGACAAAACGTCAACATTCATGAAGGAGGCGACAGAGTTCTTTGTTAATGAGCAATTGCCGAGATATATCCTAGGAGATCAACTTCTTAATCCAGTTGATGCTAGTCTTGGGTATTAGAAATGAACATAAAGAGTGATAACTTAATATACATCTGTGTGATTTGTGTTCCCTAAGAAGCCTATTGAAAGTATTTGTCTATTGTTCTTTAAGATCACCGCCTTCAATCATTCCTACATCACACTTGTCCTCAAAGAAGCATGAGTGCAACCTTAATACAGCATCATCAATTTGATCTTCTCTGACAATGAAACTGATGTTAACCTTTGATGCACCTTGACTCATCATCTCAACTTGGATACCATGGGCGGAGAATGATCTAAAGACAGTTGCCAACACATCTGAACTCCGTCCTACTCTACATATCAAAGTTAGAATAGCCCTCTTTTGATGTAATTGAACCTCGGCAAAGTTTCTCAAGTCTGCACATAAGCTCTCAACATCATCATCATTTTGTTTCTTATCTAGTGTAACACTGATTGAAACTTCCGACGAGGCAAGAACATCCACAGACACTTTATTCTTCTCAAAGTCGGCAAACACAGCTCCCAAAAAGCCATATGCACCAAGCATTTGTAATGATGTAATATCCATGAGTGTTACTCCTCGTTTACATGTAATCGCTGTTACTAAGCGATCTGGATCTCCCTCTTCATCAATCACAGACCCCGGCGCAGATGGATTGTATGAGTTCTTAACCCTAACAGGTATGCCAGACTTTAATGATGGTTGCATAGCTATTGGATGTAATACCTGTGCACCAAAGTAAGCCAATTCTGAAGCCTCCTCATACGATACTCGAGAAACAGGAATGGCAGTTTTGACCAATCTAGGATCAGCTGTTAATATTCCGTCGACATCTTTCCATACCTGTACCTCATCAACTTTCAGAGCTGCACCAATAGCTGTAGCTGTCAAATCACTTCCTCCTCGACCAAGTGTTGTTATTCTACCTTGTGTATTATGACCTGTCAATGGCATAAAGTCAAATATGAGTATGTTGTTGTAAGATAGGGATTGCAACAGATCATCACCACTACTCACCAATAAAGCCAGTCACGACAGCAACAACATTAGGATCAATTCGACTACTAAATCGTTCTCTAATACTATCAATTGACGATGGTAATAACTTGGCATCACCATAATTATCGTCAGTCATGACACCCACATCCCATGCATCAAACGCTTGCGCCGGTACACCAATTTGATTCAACCGAGCCGCCATTATACGTACCGAACATCGCTCGCCATAACTAACTAATTGATCTAATGACTTTGGACTTAATTCCTGTATAAGTCGGACACCATTTAACATATCTTGACATTCTTTTAATAGTTTGGTAACTTCTTTGGTGGTTGTTTCTGGTAGATTAAATTCAGAACAGGTACCCAAATGGAGAGTACGGAGTGCTTCAACATCGACACGACCTTCAAGAGCCATTTCACCAGCGGATAGGAGAGAGTTGGTTGTTTTACCCATTGCTGAACAGATTACTGTGTGTGTGAATTCAATGATGAGATGAAGTTAGAGTGAGTGGTTGATGAGTGTAGAAGTGCACTTATCATATGCACATAGTAGACAAAACTTACCAGCCCTAGGTCGAACAGGAATCTCCTCACTCTCACTTCCATCATCATTTGGTGGCGGTCTAATCCTGTCTTTAATCAAATGTGCTACCCTATCAACTCTTTCAGCATTGGCTAAACTACTACCACCAAATTTCATAGTCACATCAATACTTGATTTGGGTGCTGTGCTACCCGGTCTCGGTTTGTTCGTATATGATCGTCTTGGATCTAACTTTGTTTTATAATCTGATATTATCTCTGATGATTTATTATCATCTTCAGAAGGTGAAGAGTTGGTTTGTTTATCACCTTCCTCTCGTATCATGTGCAGTACAGTTCTCTTTCTTATATTATTATCATTGCAAAGAGGACGATGATGTTGAGAGGGGATGTGAAATGCACTAACTATTGAATTTGATATCATCAACGCCGCCACGAGAAATACAGCCAGACTAGCAACCGTGGCGCCACTGATAGTAGGTCGTCTTCTGTTAATCATTGTCATTGTTTTGTTGTGCTATTGTAAGTAGTATTTAGACAATGGTATCACGAGATATTATTACAGTCGAAATAAGATTAAAAACTGAATTAGTGAGTGTATTGAATGTATACGAATGTATATATAGCAGTAATTGTCGTCTCCCAAAGTTGTCGTCGCGCATAGGGTAGATGATTTACTACTGAGAAATAAAAGTGAAGGATACCAAAATGATTGGTGAGTGAGCATAAAGAGCAATGGCCAGGGATTAGGTAATACATAGAAGACTGCCAAGAGCTAAAGGGAATAGATAAACATAGCCCTTAATAGAAAAGTACACATCTTGTGCACATAATAATAATACTCGCTCCACTTCTATATGTATCAGTATAGAGTATGACAAATAATCAACCTAAGTTAAGACGATATCTTATAGCTCGTCATGGCGAGACAAACTATAATAAAGAACGACGGGTACAGGGAACTGTAGATGAACCATGCACACTCACACTCGATGGTATCTCCCAAGCAAAATCTCTTGGAATGTATATTGCAAAACGCCTCAATGGAGAAATGCCGGATGGGGATAACAGAAGAGGTCCAACAATTATAAAAACTTGGTGTTCACCACTAACTCGATGCAAACAAACCTATGCTACTATATCAGAAGTTTGTTCAACCTACACAAATACAAATGAGAGTAGTACTCGTAGTACATTACCAACTCCAACGATACACAACAACTTGCACGAGATAGAATGATGCACGTGGCAAAACAGATTACGCCAAGATATAATAAACGAAGAACCAAATAATTGGAAAGTTTTCAAAGAAACTCCAAAGTTATTAACATTAATGAAAGATGGAAAAGAATTTAGACCAGTCGTTGATTGTTGGGAACGAGGATTAGAGTGTTGGCATACCATACGATCCCAAACTAGAGAATCTGATCAAGACGGTACAATCTTTATAATGGCTCATGGTGCAATTGGACAGTGTATGTTATTGCAAGCTTTAGGGCTAAGTATTGACAACTATGGAAAGAGTCGAAGATATTCGTTTGACAATTGTGAATCTATTGAGGTTGAATGGCCAGATGACAACAACGATGATGAAGAGATGTCTTGTTCAGTACGATGGAGAAGAGTTCATCCTGTTCCTGATGAGTGGAAATCCACACTTTCCACACAGAAGATGGGATGTGGCCTCTCATCAAGTAGATAAAAAAGAGAGGACTTACAAATACTCTCCACCAAACATACAAAACTATTAATGCTAATACTTCACGAATACTTTATTTTCTATGTTTTTGCTTAACCACACTTGGTGGGAGGCTTCATCGTCACCCCGTGTATCTTTCTTGACCCATATACTAATATACAATTCATTTTTCTTCTACTAACAAGTTCTAAGCATCTACCCTCCCCTCATCATCAACTGAGATAGCATTTCTTTCATTTCTTCCATTGTCTTCTCAATATTGTCAACTTTACTCTCCATCGAGTCAACCTTACTCTCCATGGCTTCAACCTTCCTTTCAATGGATTCAACCTTACTCTCCATAAACTTGCCTTGGCTTTCTACAGACGCAACTTGGCTCTTCATATCGTCAAATTTATCATTCACTACTTCCTCAACAGCAAGGAGATTACGCTTAAAAAGGTCTCCTTCCTCTTGATCTTCGGATGACTTGGCCAGTTTGGGTTTCTTGGGCGACTTTGCCTTCTTCTTGGGATCAAGTACTGTGTCCATGTCTAGCTTCTCCATGATTTTATTCAAAGTATCCCGAATCTCGTCTTCCCCTTGAATTCTTTCCTCTTTCATTCCTAGAACAGTGTTTTTTAAGTTGGTCATAGTATCAAACATCTTTTGACCTTGATGATTTGGCATCGAATCAAGCACCTTTGTGACATGTTCAGCAAGCCTGCGACCACTAGAGCTGGAACATCCTTCATTGTAGATGATACACTTGCAGCTATCATCTCCTACTCGACCTAGTGTCATATCCGCTTGCCCAAGTAACTCTTTAGACGAAGGACCACTCGTATCACGTGTCATGTCAAGCCCATGCAGCTCAACTCTACAGTTGGTATATGGATTAATGTCGTTCACCATTTCCTCGTGACGCTCCTGGAGCTGATCTCTCATTTCAGTATGCTGTTTGATCATGTTGTTAGACATTACTCCTAAAGACTTGTAGACCCTGAAATGACACAACCGAGAAGAATGAGATGCTGTACCTGTAATAGAGCAGAAATAAAAGCGAATACTACTCACCAGTCGTTGTGGCCCTTAAGATTATAATAAATTGCTTTCGAATATGCATATCCATTCAATGTCTCCTTAACTCCTGAGTAACGATTCATATAAATACCCTCTAATGTATCGTAACTAATTCTTGCTGTCCAATATGGTATAGATTCAAGCACGTATTCTAATTTGACTTTAGCAAAACAGATACCCCTAGCAGGGTTTGGTGCTACAACCGGACCAGGTACGTTCTCAGGAATTGCTTCACACGTCGCACTTCCAGAACTATAACGATAGTTCCTAAAGTCGTTTGACATTTCTTTGAATACACCAAGACTGAACTTTGAATACTTTATCTCGTTCAAAGTGCGCTTTTCATCTTCAGTCATTGTATCGGCAGAAATCCAATTATCATGATCTGGAAACTTTTCAAAGTACAGTGGTGGATCGTCAGGATAACTAGATGGAGGAAAAAATGAGAGAGCAGGTTGAGGATATGGATTGACAAACAACTATGAGTATGCAAACACAGATGAATAGTCATTCTTCTCACACGATATCATTGTAAGCAACTGTTGTGGTGGTCCTTGGTGGATTTTCTTCCGCCATCACATCAACATCATCAAAGAAGCCGGGATCACACTTGATATCAATAAACTGTTCACAAGCGTAGGCATCGTCATATTCATTAAATTGAAGCCCCAAAGATACTCGAGCACTTTCACACTGTGTTTGATTACTTGCATCATCAATAACAAATCCCTCAGCCCATTCTTCAAAAGTACCAGGTTTGTACCAGCATTCTGAATAGATGGAATCATCATAGTCGCATACCGAACCCTTCGGGCAAGTTTGATCGCTAGTACATGTTCCCGCCGATGGATTTGCAGTATCTTCATCGGTGCATAGTCCAGGTTTAATAGGGCATTCTGAATCATCCCTACACTGTATGGTTTCATCTTCAAGACAATATCCAGGAGGTACATCGGGTCGGTTGTCAATGCATTCTTTCAATGTAACGCAGGGGGCTAAAACAAGAGACAAGTGGATTATGGTGAGTTGTCTTGTTCGTTGTTTGAAGTAGGTGGACAACTTGTTACTTACCTGGAGTCCAATGTCCGCCAGCGTTCTCACAGGCTTCAGGACTTGCGCCAAGATGGAATGGCCCCGTGTTCTGGCATGTCATGTTCTTATTATCAGGGTCATACTATAAAACAAGAGAAGAAGCAATTTCTGAGCAAATACAAGAATAGTCATATGAAGAGAACAACTCATCAAACTCACATCATATCCAAAGTACTGGAAGATGCGGTTCATAGTTTGTGAAGATGAAAGAGAATAGGGCAACATATAAGTAGAGGAGTGAAGGATACCTCCCGGTATCCAAGAGAAGAGAAGAAGTCCCACACAACGAGACTTCATACATTCACATAAAACAATACGAACGCGGACTTTCCTCTGAATCCAATGCGTTGTCTAAACAGCACATTACTGGCATTCGATCGGTGGCATTTTCTATGTTGGGGTCATTCACAATATCTGGACGAAGAAGAAGAGAGATGATAGCAACGTTTGTTAGAACATAAGGTTTGTAAAAGTAATAACATAAAGGCAAACTAAGGCCAAAGGAAGCGATAAATCAACGAGACTTCATATTGACCACATATGTTTACATGATAAAACAATGCAAACGCGGACTTTCCTGCGAGCCTTGCCAGCGCCCCGACAGACGTAGATGAACCCACTAACAATGCCCTGCTATCATCGCAAGATGTCATCGCCTCGTTGGACAGTACATAGTTGTTTTGCGAGCTTAGACATCCTGTTTCAGCAGGGCCATAATCATATGTATATGCTGCCCACACAAGTTGACTATCAACATTGCACCCTGAAAGCGCAGCACAATTGTTCTTGAGCTCTTCGGATGAACAAAGTCGACCACTATATCGTGAACACAAGAGAGCTGCTTCATCAAAGGTGCCTCGAGGACAGTAGTCCACTCCAGGTAATTCATTCATCATTAGACGATAGGGACACGAGTCCTTCCTTTTCGACCAGAGCGTGGTACTCAGTGTGTCATCATCAGAGCAGCATCTGATTGCGTGAACTTCATCATTTGATTCGAGTCTTGGTAGGCCATCGGCAGAAGGATTATATAGCTCAATTGTCACATAGCCATCACCACTCTGATGATTACCAACCGAATATTCCATAGTGACGTCACTAGAGTAATATGATCCGCCCCCGCCGCCACCTTTTTCTTGTGCACCCCCACCCCCCCCACTGGAAGATGCGCGTTACAGTTTATGAAGATAAAGAGAGATGAAGTAACTTGGTGTTAGGAATACTCTTACTTGGAGTGAAGGAAGGATAAAGAGAGAGAGAGAGAAGAAGTCTCACATCAACAAGCTTCATACATTCACACATAAACAATACTAACGCAGACTTTCCTGTAACCTCCTCCTCCTGCGCCCCCTCCATCATCGTTCCAATCAGCTGGAAGTGACCGAAAGAAATGAATGTTAGTTGGCTTGCAAAGACAATCAACTTAAGATACACATGCAGGCCAAATGAAGCACTCAAAATGTTACTACTTTCCTGGGCCACCTTCACCGGCACCACCAAAACCTCCACACCCTCCAATATTGCTGGAGCATCCGCCATTATTACCACTTTTATACGCCTGGCCACCCCACGAACGCAAGTTAGAGGGAGGATTACCATCTTTGCATGGTCCATTGCAGTGTGTGCCACCACCAGAGTAATATCCACCACCACCAGCTCCTCCACGACTTTCACCCCCAATTCCGCCACCATTGCCATTTGTCCCACCTGTTCCTCCAGATTGTCCATCGCCACCGTTATAACCAGTTTGGGCATCTGGAAGATACGATTTTGCAGTTTATGATGATGAAAGAGGGACGGTTGAAACTTTTGTTAGTACATGTGGTTTTCAAAAGACAGTCAAACGAAGGCAAACTAAGCCCAAATGTCTCTTAATCATCGAGACTTCATATTATAAGCAATTCACATAATGAAACAATACCGCGGACTTTCCAGAACCATCAGCCTGCGATGCTCCACCCCCACCTCCACCAGCAATTAAAAGGAGTTCATTACTACTCGAAGAGAATGAACTCGAAGAGAATGACCCTAAGTCTCCATTGACTTTCACAATTGACGAAGCACCACCACCTCCTCCACCACTGGGATTATTACCATCTCCGCTTCCCTTGATACCCTTCTCGCCAACTGCTATCTGCAGATTATCCCCTTTCTTCAATTGCACTCGACCCCGTAATAATGCACCCTTGCCTCCTTGATGACTATCATTACTAGCGGATCCACCCTGACCACCCACAACCTCAAGTATATACAATCCATCTTCTGGCACAGTGTATGACTGTAGTTTAGTGTATGACGGTTGGTTATTGCGATTAATAACATTAAAGGTGGAAATTCCACCGTAACAGTCTACTCCATCGTAGCGACCACAACGCACCCAATTCTTATCTCGTTTTAGAGTCCAAGCCCCAGTGCTTTGACTGACTTTACCTGGAAGATGTGCGTTTCACCGTTAATGAGATAAAAGAGAGGCAATTGTAACTATTGTTAGAACTGCGTGATTTGCAAATATCATATTGAACACACAAATCACTTCATAAAACAAAAATAACGCTGACTTTACCTGGGAATTCTTGACCTTTCCCATAGTCATAGAGATCAGCATCGACGTATCCACCAGACAAGCGTTTAATCCCATGCTCATCAGTATCAAACTCGTACTCAACTAAAAGCTTTGCATGCCACCAAGGCTGATTGGGATCGGTGAGCATAGGATTGATCTCTTCTGTAGCGTTATATAGCTTGTCAAATGATTGCACAAACTCGCCACATACTTCATAGCTTACAGAGTCGCATTGATTTATATTGCCATCTGGTGGAGAAACTGATTGCGTCCAAACCAAATCTTCCTGTTTTAACTTCGCGTTCAATTTGTTTCTACACTTTGTCTTGCACTCTTCATAGACTCCATCAGATTCAGATTCAGAATCAAGCCATTCAACTTGGCAAGTAAGTGGTACTTCTTCGCCAGTATCATCAACACCACAATAATCTTCTCCTGATTCCTGAGAGGTATACCAATCAAGAACTGTATTATCAACAGTACCATCGACGAACGGTCCACCTCCAAGCTTCGCAAAGCCATCATACGCCTCAGCAATCTGATCAATCTTTAACAAGGTAGGTGTATTCACGGCATCACACACTTGCTTAATAGTCAATGCATATGACTCGTTATTGGCAGCTGAACAAGTCTGCTGATCATGTGGACATGCGGTATGAAACTCCTCCAACAGAGCATTACATGACGACGTATCTTCATCTGCAAGAGCCTTGATCCGGGCGATTTTGACTGGTAATTCATCATCGACATCAAACAGATTCAATTCTTCCGCAGGGATGGTGAAGTGACCTTCATCGTCGATGTATCCTTGACCAGCATACAATACAGCAAAATCATATGACTGCATTTCTTTGACACAACGACGAAGTGTCTGACAATTGCATTGTTCATCATCAATATCACAGGGTTCTTGACAATCTGGATCTTCTTCTTGAAGACGTCTGCGACGCTCCCTGCTTGCTCCATTCTTCCCTTTCAAATACTTCTTCAACTGACTTGGAAGCTGGAACCCTCCTTTCATACCAAGCATCGAATTCTTTATCATTGGGTGAATACGAAGGTCACGAGGGTTGAACTTAGATTCAAAGTTCTTGAATGGATCGCCACCTCCATGACGTGTATATCGAGTGCCATAACCAGACGATTTGTATCCATCTTCTTCCTCAAGACGACGACGATGTTCCTTGAGGTCACGAAGAGCCGTTCCGGCATCTCCCAGGATGGGAACCAGGCCACGAGCTTGTTCCTCCACCTCATTATACATGTCGGGATCAAACATATCGGCAAGATCAGAAGGTGGGATGCTTTCAAGATCGAAGCCTTGTAAAAGATCTGGGAGTACTAGATTGTAATCAATATCACCATCATTCTGCAGGTCCTTGTGATCATGTAGCATCGACTTCATCATCTCTCCTAGCCTTTCCTTGTTACCATTCTTGTGCAATTCTTGCATTTGCTCAATAAAGTTAAGATTCGATGTTGCCACATCTTTCACAACAGTCATGGTATCGATTTTCTCATCAATGGACACGGATGATTCAGCAGTGGCACCACGTAGAAGACTAGATGATGAATTGTCTTTCATGTTGTCGGATGGATTGTTAGTCTTCTTGATGTTTGAGTTTGCATCCTATGTAAAGAGACAGATCACATTAATAGGATACATATGGTTGGTTGATAATGATTTGTTGACATGCATATTCTTTTATCAAATGACAAAGATTACATACCTGCATCGTACTATCTCCGTCGAGAACAACAGACGCGGTGCATCCGAGGTATGCTAAAAGGATCATAACATTTAATAAGATGCGGTAGCGCATAAGATTGGAAGTATACTTTGTGTTGCCATGGTTCTTCTTCTTTTGAAGTGTTGTTTTGGTACCAACAGATCCGATCGGCATCCTACTTGGCTTGGTTTTCATGTCAGCAGCAGACAAGAAGAAAGATGCATCAGCATTGCCACCACGGTCATCCCGAGAAGACGGGGGAGCAGGGGAGCCAATCATAGGGCTGAAGGTTTTTATAGTTATAAACTTTGGGAGATGTATGGAAGCTATAGATATCAGAGGAGACGAGAGAGAGAGGAATAGATGGGTTAGAGTTAATAGTATGAATAACATGCGAAAAGTCTTTTGCATAATATGATCACGTCAAAATTTATGGATGTTCTGTCTCGTCGAGGGTGTCATCAACTCATTTTACTTTTATTGTTGATCATGACTTTAAACTCATTTTACCTGATGATTGATGACGATGATGTCCTTCAATATTAACAATCATTCATTGCAATGCAATCTAATGCAATATCATATGCATGTACTATCAAGAGATGAAGTACTAGAAGTATGTATGCTCTCTCCTCTGGCTGCCTTGCTTCGCTAGTCAATTATCATCATACCTGTACGCTCAACAATGAATAAATCAAGGCATAAACACATATATCACATGTATCATAATCATATAGATACTCACCAAGGATTCAACAATGTTGAAAAGTAAGCTCAAGTGAGGATGAAGGCACTGTTGAAAATTTTTGAACAGAGAAGAGCCATTTCTTGCTCATTGGATAGTGAAATATTGGCGCCATATGTTCAGATGGGTTGCAATCGTCGCCAATATGACAAAAAGGAATCGCGCCGGCCGTTGACTATGACCGCGATATGAGTGATACCAACCACTACGACAGCAATGAGAATGAAATAATAGCCTTCCAGTATCCTTTATCCCTATCGCGTCGGCGACTATCCTTTTTTCCTATTGCCCAGGCTAACCGAGTTGCAAGAATAATTGGAGTCGACTCCTCCATTAAAAATTCTGCTTTGCAAAAAATCATTTTGCTTTTTACACACAAATTACTAACAATTCACTCCCGACTCCAATTATTTCCCGACTCCAATTATTCTTGCCACTAGACATGCATGACTGATCGA
>Ga0214478_100481_pt1 | contig 23356 bp, 19 predicted proteins | sample M1_20Mar14CPVII9_2_FD_178001 | JGI IMG/M metagenome (GOLD analysis project Ga0214478, IMG submission 178001) | Marine eukaryotic communities from Monterey Bay, California, United States - M1_20Mar14CPVII9sort6BwellD7 | ecosystem: Environmental > Aquatic > Marine > Unclassified | place: USA...
ACGTCAAAAGGAACGTAAGGAAGCATACAAGGCTGCCAAGGCTGCCGAGGCGAAGGGAAAGTTCAACCTCGCTAGCAAGCTGTACTTCAAGGCATGTGGTACAAGTCCTAGAATGAGACAACTGCTAGCAGATTCATGTGCCGCTCATGGCATCTCATACGTCAAGGCTCCTCATGAAGCGGATGCTCAAATGGTACGAGCTGTTAAGGATGGTTTGGCAGATTTCATCATTAGTGAAGATGCCGATATGCTTGCATTGGGCTCTACGTGCACAATCTTTAAGATCAACTTCAAAGACGGCACTGGTCAGGAGGTAACGCAGGAGAGGTTGTTCAATGATGAAGGATCGGGCTTCAAGGATTTCACTCTCCCCATGTTGGTACAACAGAACATTCTCCAAGGGAATGACTATTCGAAGGGGGTGGACGGCTTTGGTATCAAGACTGCACTCGAGTTTGTCAAAGATCACAAGACTTTAGACTCTGTACTGGCGGCATTGAAGCAAAAGTTTGAGGTTGAGGAAGGTGAACAACTTTTACTTCCAAATGGATTTAGTGAAGACATGCTCCAGCAGGCATACTGGACTATGCGTGGCCACCCAGTATTCAAGATGACTGAGGATGGATATGAACTTTCCAACTTACATCCACTTCCTTCTGATATCGTTGATCAGTTCCCATCCCTACAAAGTGATATGAGTCGACAAGTTGTAGCTGGACTTGCTAGTGGGTTCTTGGATGAAGAGACGGAACAACCATTTGTTGATAATATGAACTTTGATGATGACGCAGATGAGGTAGATGATGCACCTCCGAGTGTCAAGCAAGAGAGAATCCAACGAGAGGCAGCAGTATATGAACAAGAGAAGAAGTGGCTTGACGATGAAGTTAATAAGTTACGTGCTGATCCAGAGAAGTATGCTGAGACCGTGGCACTTTTCGATAGGTTGAAGGAAGAGAATGAAGCAAGAGTTACGACACTTGATAAGGATGATTCCTACCGTGTAGTATACGAGCAATATCAATATGCAGCCGAGTGTCGAATGTCGGAATTGAAGAAGCAGCTTCCCGATAGTATCTCAGAAGATCAAATTGATGAAATGATAGCCCTTGCTAAAGATCAGTGCATGGTAATAGCACTAAAGTTCATCATTCGTGAAGATGGTACTGTCCGAGATAATGCTGCTATTGTAAACGCTTGCAAGTTCATGCCTGATCCTAATTCGGGTTTGCCGAAGAGAGATGAAATGACTGCTAGTCTGTGCGACAGAGGTCATGCTCCCTACCTTGTCAAGGATACTGGAGGCGGCGAGGGTGCACATTTTAGTCCTAAGGAGGTGCATGTAGTTGGAACAAGTGAGCCTACAGAAGACACTATTTTACAAGTTCATCGGATTGAATGTCATCAAAGTGATGGTGATGTCATGGCATTCTTTCTTGAACAAGTTCAAGGAGAGTTCTTTCGTGATTGTTTTGGAGGCACCGGATATGCCATGAACAGATGTGTCAGTGGGCTAGTACGTGATCCTGGTGGATTAGCAAAACACGCATCTGGTGTTCTAGTTATTCTAGATCCCTTGTCGAAACTTCGAGATGGCTCAGTAGGGATTAGCAACCAACAATCTACAAACAACATGATTGATATCAAGCGAAATCTTCCAAAGTCTACTAAGCTATTGAGATGTACTACATCACGAGCTACTACACGCGGCAGGCAAGGTAGGAAAAATACTCCGCTGCCTTATATTATCTCAACGGCTTTACCTCCAACAGATGATTCTGTCATACACATTACAATGACAACAAATGAAATGGAGTCTATAGTGAAGGGTGATCATAATCATCTGACAGCGGCCAATCTGGGTGATGGAAAGCTTGTCTTATCTCAAAGTCAAGGCCTTCCATCAGACATTTATGTAATTCCCTTTCGGCCTACCCACAATCTGAAGTGTTCGCCAGGCCAAACACCAAAACCTGATATCAAACGTTTGCTTGAACAACGTGATACATCCCTTGAATGTCCAATTCTTCTATCAACAAGTGAAAATCTAAATGAGGGTATTATCACTATTACCAAAGGCTCGGTATTGGCTCAGAATCTTGTCCGCGGCTTCGCCGTCTTGCAAATCTCCCAAGATAAGCTTCAGGCAGGTCCGATGTTAGTATTGGACTGGAAGGATACAGGTATCGAGATCTGGGCACATCGTTTTGACCCTGAGATTTCACCAGGAAAGCCTGGTGAAATCTTCAACAAGTTGATATATGATGCACTTGCATCTCGTGAGGTAATAAATGGAGGTGTAAGCAATGGAGCTATATCCGTGTTTCGTAGTGAACACGATGCAAACAATCATTTACCGATTCTTACTGGTCCTGGTTGGGGTTCTCGTAACTCTGCTAGGGACGCCATTGGTGCTAGGGTAAAGACTGCTGAGGCTCTAGCAGGGAAAGCATTCGACAGTATAATTGGAAGTGTTTACACCCGTAAGCATGAGAAGGAGGATGGATATGTTGATGAGAATAAATTGACTCTATTCTATCAGCGAGCAATCGAACACTATCCAAAGCTTGTTGATAGACTTAAGAAGTATCCCGATACTCTTTGTGTTGGCAAGTCTGAGTCTCAATCTGAACCAGAACTCCTTCACGAGCCCGAGCATTCTCCAGCGGCTTCTATTACTCCACCACCATTAGGTCGTGGAACTCGTTCAAGGAAGAGATCTAGTGAAAGTAATGGCGAGAACGATCAACCAAACTCTCCACAAAAGTCAAGGAGTAGTCGAAGAAGAACATAAGCGGGGAGCTCAGCAGAGTAGAGAAGATAATTTTTAATTACATGTGGAATATTTTTACACTTTGTAATAATCTATTAGCTATATTGATTATTGTAATTTGCTTAGAGTTAGGGCAGGTGGGGTGGTCTGTCTATATAAGTGATTGGAGCGTAGTAATCACTATCCTTTTTTGATGATTTCTTGTCGGTATTGTAATAAGCTGCAACTGCAGTCTCAATAAATGTGTCTTCATGATAATTCTCAAGACAACACAATAAATGTCTGGCAATGCCCTCTTCATCATCACCTCCCGATTTATTCGCCCATGAGGGTTGTTTCCCGTCATTTAACTTTGAATATAATTCACATGTACCATCATTACCCAATTGAACCCAATCTATTTCATCTCGTGGTGGATCATCATTTGTGTGTTTATATATCGGTGCCCAACTTTGACCAAAGTAGTCATTCTTCGTACCTCCGAGTGGTTTTTGGCCTGGTCCAAGAGGACAGTATGCAACATATGGACAAGGTACACGAGCGTAATTCTTCCCACAGAATTCAAATGCATGAAAGAATGATCCGTCCCAGGAGGATTGTGTTGTATCACTTGAAGCATCAAACATTTGTGGATCAAGAGTATCAATAATAACTTGATAAATATCCATACCTGGTGGTAGTTGTTCTATAGTTGGGTAATCAAATTTCTGTTGATCATCATTATTATCACTGTCAGTTTGTTGTTCTGGCAATTGTTTGTGTGGTATATCAGCAGCCCTACCACCTGTTCCTAATCGATAACCAATAAATGCGCCTATCCCTAATATCAATATTATAATTGCAAGTACTCTTTGCTTAAAGTAAGGTCCACATCTTCTATACTTTCGTCTATTATAGTCATAATAATCAGGATAACAATAGTCTGACCATATTCCGCCATGCATTGATCTTTCCTCGGGAATTGGTGGTAAAGAGTCTCCCCCCTCTGTATGATTTCGTGTTGATGAACGTATTATGACCCCTCCTGCTTCCTTGTTTTGATTATTGTTATTTATAGTGGGTAATTCAACACCAGTACCGTTGACACTGTTACTATTACCATTTTCATCTTCATTATCATCGTCAGTACCCCATCCAACTCGAGGTAACTGCATCATAGGCTTGTCTCTATTACTTGAACTTGTTGAGCCCACACTCGAAGTGGATTGGCTATCGCTTGATGCATTATCATCGCACCCGCCGACACCGTCGCTTAGGAAGTCAGTATAACCTCCATCTGTTGACATATTCAACCCTCTTAACCCAATCTATCTCTGCATTATCACCGCCAATGGCTGGTCGTAATTGAGAGCCGCGTATGTAGAGATGCTGCAAAAGCTAAGTTGTTTCACACGACTGAATGGCGACAAAACACACATTTGCTTGCCTCTTTGAGCTCACTTCTTCTCCGTTGACCCTTTACCTACTCCTCTTCTAAAGCAACGTTATATCAACCATGTATCAACAAAATGAAGCAGAATCAATGGCAGCATTAGAGTTATTACATATCAAGAATAACCAACCTTCCAATCTTGAATGTCGTTCTGCCAGCAAGTTACTCTGTAATATTTTGCAAGAATCATCAAGAGTTGATGTTGGTACTGGTTCAACAAGGAAGTTGGTTGTTGGTGTTTGGGGAGAAGATAGTCATCCTGTTGATGCAGTAGTACCTTCTTCATCAAAGGTTACTACCAAAAAGAAGAAGAAGAAGAAATCTCGTGCCAGTGAGTTAATATGTTGTATCATGTTTTAATTTTATAACTTGCACAAGATGTATACTTTATTTTGTCATGCACCAAATTATATTATGAATTGAATTGAATTAATGGGAGTTTTAGATGCTTTAGTATGTGTATTATAACATGATATATGTTGAATTTGTTTAGTGGTGTTGTGAATTGATACAACTCACTCATACTTATCTCTTTATAAAACACATCAATCCCATATCAATATAAACAATATGTAACAGCACGTCGACGTCGTCCTGTTGAGGCGGCTGCACCGTTTATGAATGCATTAGTGGCACCGTCGATTACATCTGCATCATCTTCTGCATCCAAGATTACATCTCTCCCAGCACCTGTCGCGGAATCTGGCAATGATGAACTGCACCTTTCATCTCTTCAATGTTACTTGAGGAAGGAAATGGTTGAATACTTTGAAGCAAAAGAGGGTGATGTTGGACGTGGAAGACAAACAAAAGTGACTGAGGGTAGGGTGGGAGTGCGTTGCTTGTTTTGTAAGCATCTACCAAAGGAGGAACGTGCCTCTCAGGCAGTGTCTTATCCAAATAAGATTAGCTCGATTCAGTCAGCCGTCGTGATGCTACAGTGTCGTCATCATCCCAATTGTACAGAGGTACCCACATCAGTTAGGAAAGAGTTGAATAGGTTGAAGAGATCGGGAACTGCCAGTACTAGTGGAGTCAAAAGACAGGATTGTAAGTTCACCACTTATTCACTTGACTTTCCTTCATTCATACCTTTTAGCACACTAACAACTCTTTCGTATGCTTCTGATATCATAAATAGACTGGGTGGAGAGTGCAGTGAGAATGGGATTTGTTGATAGTCAATCGGGGGTTAGATTTGTTCCTCCTGTTGTGGAAGAAGAGATGGAAGTGGAAAAGAAAACAACTGTGGAAGAAGAGGGAGCGACGGAGAATACGACAATGGATATGGACGTTGATACCAAAGAGGATGAGGTTACTGTTGCTCCTCCACTATCCAAGAAGGCACCCCCTGCTTTGAATACATCGTTGGGATTATCCAGACCAAATGTCATCACACCCGTTGATTCAGAGCCAGGTGCTACTGCTACTTCTTGGAATGCATGTCCAAGCCAGGGATGTGCTTTCTTTCCGACTGATATTGTTCGCCCATCTCCTCTCCGAAGGAGACGATCTGCCCCTAGTATCGAATCACACCTTATTGGCGACGACAAGAACCGTGGCTCGATGGATAACAGCTTTCGTCCAATCAAAAAGTTGAAGACTGTCATTCATAAAGTTTGAAGGTGTGGTACTTTATCGACTTCGGTTGTACTTCTTTTCAATACTTTGGACGGAAGCCAGTGCGCGTTTTGTATCAGGAGCTGCCACTCATCACTTACAATGGGTGTTGTATTAGCTACATAGTATAGAACTGACAAGCAAATTTATGTAAATATCGTTTTGTCTTGCTAGTACTAACCTATTAGCCCCGAGGAATATCTTTACCTCATAATTTGCATTCAGCTTGTTTAAGGGAAGAAGTGTACTTTGCATGCAGTTATTAGATGTTATAATATTCAAGTAAAGACAATCGTTATCGAAATGTATGACTCCACAATACTATTCATCTCCCAGCCAACAATCTAAGCATTCTCAATTGCCATCAACTTTTCAATACCCTCATACAATTTGCCAATAATCTCTTTCTCCTTAATAAAGAGACGTGACGAGGGAGATATATCTACGGTACCATCCTTACCAATGGGTGTGTGCTCACCTCCAGTACCACGAACAGAAAGACCCAATGGCTTGCAAACTTCCCTAGCCTTGGCGTCTGTACCATCCTTGGTTAAGTTAGGAATCTTAACATGTACCGAAGCACGCATGCCGGTACCTAAATTGGATGGACACGATGTTACATAGCCGTAGTTCTCATCACGAGCAAACTCAATACCATCGATAGACTCGACAGTCTTGAGCATTTCACAAGTTACTAAAGACATCCAAAAGATCACTTCCCTTCTTCATGCACATGATACGTAATTGATCCTCTTCACCAAACCAAATAATACGCATCTTATCATCTGACTGCCAACATCCACGTCCATAGGGCCAATCTGATGAGATACCGGCCGACTTGAGATACGGATCAGCATCCATATCTTTAAACATGACATGATCATCGACGAGCTTTTGATACTCATCCTTGGATATCAAGTTGGGATTAGACCCATCATCACCAAAGTCGGGCGTCAAACTATGTACCTGACCTCCATACTTCTCCTTGAGTTGATCAAATGCTGGTAACATCTTCTGTTCAAACTTGATGCGTTCATCCTTGTTCATATCACCTGGTAGTGAGAAACCGAGGAGATTCCTACCAACACGAACTCGCATAGATAGTTCCTCTTGACCCAACTTCTTCACGTCGTAGTCAATACCTTCATCAACATTCCAATCAGTTATATGTTTCTTATCACCGGAATCATCGCCGTGATAATCACGAATAACCTTATCAAAGAAGGTACCAAACTTGGAGTAATCCAATGGTGACATGGCATAACATCTATATGTTTGTTTGTGTGTTTGTGGTTGTGTTGGAATGTGTAAGAAAGAGTTGTGATATACAAGAAGATACTACCACTAATCAAACATTACTCACCCTAAGCCAGAATCAGGATTGTCAATACCAGTCTTGACACACTTCCAAAAGGTAACCAAGTCCTTTGCAGCTAAATCGTTTCCCTCATCACTCATGAGATATTCTTGACAATACTTTGCACAACGATTGTCTGGATTTGATTTCAAAACTTCCATACATTCATTGATAAGTTCTTGAATAAACTTGGCCTTTGTCTCATCATTCGAGTCGATGGTAAGATTGGTGGAGATTGCCATAACTTGGTGGGTTGATCGAGAAAAGAAGTGGATTGGCGTCGAAGAAAGTGAGCTTGTGGTGCACTCCTTTCTTAATGCAATGGCCGACGTGAACTGTTTGAGTAAGAAGACTGCTAGGCCTTCACTCCCACATTATCTTCTCCTACCACGAGTTTTGTTTATCCTATGCATACTTGTTATTTAAGTCTTGCTTTCTCATACTCTCTATCTCATAATCTCATAATCTTACTACCAAGCATACAACTTAATCCTTAAAGAGTAACAATAATAATACAATGGAAACTAATAATAATAATACTACCACCACTGAAAATAATTCTAATTCAACCACCCAACAAGGTACCAATACCGCAAAGCTTAATGTGGGTGGAAGGTACTTTGAGGTATCACTTTCTTTAATCAAACAAGCACCACATTGTGATGATACAATGCTTTCACGACTTGTTTCCAAAGAGTGGAATAATACAACAAACAACGACAACCCAACTCAAGCGATATTCATTGATCGAGATGGTGATATCTTTGCACATGTGTTGAACTACTTGCGTTATGGAAGCATCGAGTTGCCAAATAGTATACCAATATCAATGTTTGAGCGTGAGTTGGACTTTTATGGCATTACAATTCACGATGAGAGTAGTATCCAACAGAGCACATCAGTCGGAGCGATGCAGCATATCAAACAAGAAATTGCAAATGCCGAGCTTCATCATGATATGTTGCTTATTGCAACATCATGTCATACCAAGTACATGTCTGGACGAACAACTACTCATATCCGAAGCGGTGACATTGATTTGAAGCACAATCCATACTTTTACGACAAACATGAAATGATGGAGGTCTTGAATGACTACCTTGGTCAGTTCTATGGGCTACAAGCATCAGCTTGCAAGAGATTGTTTGAATCTGATTTGGACTTTGTTCTCAAGGTGAAGGAGCTCAGTGGTGTTGCCAGTCAAGCATCATCAAGCACTGCTACTTCGATTAGACCGCCAACTCGCCATGGTAGACACAACATTGAGGATGAGAATGATGATGATGGATCAATAACTTCGACTGTTTCAGACTTGATTGGTGAGGCATTGCAAATAACACCTCCTAGAGCCAAACGTGATCGACGCCGTCCAGTTCTTAGTGAAACTGATTTCCTTCGAGCTCTTGAACAGGCGTTGCTTACTCCCTGAGTTGCATTGTTATAAATCTTAATCGTCGATATCTGTAACTATAAATATAAGGTTGAACATACCATCATCAATTCCACGTAATGTCAATCACATTCACTGCTGTTACATAGGATTCCATATAAAGGCTTGTCGATCATAAAACGAACAACTAGCCACTACTTCATATTTGTTACTGGATATCCAATCGGCACCGTAGGCCATGCTCTCGTGTGCTGTAAACTGTGAAAGAATTTCAACATCACCATCATCACCTCCTTCTAATATAGGCACGTTGACAACTCTGCAACCACCATGCATTGCTGCAACAAGCATCTTTCCGCTGTGTGATATATCTCCTGCTCCTTCCCTGTTATAGCATGATGGATGCCATTTGATTCTCCATACACCTCCTCCTACATGAACTTTTGACATTGGTTGATCCATTTTCCTATAATCATATATCCGCACATACTCATCATAACTACCAACTGCAAATACATGATCTATTGATGGGTGTGAAGATATTGCAGTAACTCCCGCATCAAACTCCGACTCTCCAATTTTATGTATATGTCGTTGTGTTTGTCGTACATCCCAAACTTTGAGTGTCACATCATCAGCACCGCTTAGTACTACATTCTCATGACCTCGAAGGAAGGAACATGTCCATACCTCTGATGGGCACCCAAACATTGTGTGTGCATTCCATCTATGTGTTTCTTCAATACTAACAACTTCTTGGGACTCATTTGTTGTTGATGTAGCAACTTTGTGCAAAGCCACAGTACCATTGGAATAAGATGATACAATCTGATCTTCTGATTTTATGGTGTTATCATTTGAAGTGCTGTTTATGAAATCAATCCATGCTAAAGATAGACATAAAGCATTCCCATCCGTTTCGTCAGATGATGTCAAATGTGAAAGTGTCCATTTTTGTTGTGAGTTGTTCTTTTCTAATGAGTGTAGATGTATCCTCCCTGAAGCACATGCACTTGCATATATTGCTGGTACAATGGTATTTTTGTTGAATTGTCGCCTTCTCCATTTACCATCAAGTACTCCGCTTTCCATTTGTACTACATCATATGCATTACCAAACTTGATACTTGTAGATGATGTTGTAGATGATGTTGATGATGGTGATATCATATACAATCGTAATTCACCACTACGACTAGATGACTTTTGAATATCAACACTTTCTTCTCCATTTGCAGTTGTATTATTCTGCTGCTCATTTAGTTGATAGCAACCAATTATCAAAGGTATCACATCTTCATTTTCATCTTCATCATTAATTTTGCAATCAGATATCGATACCTCTGTCGGCTGCACATTTCGTATTGGTGTATATGTTTCAAGACTACATGCATTCAATGGTGTTGTTAACCTATCAAACCATGTATTTCTGCTACTACTACTATCGTCAGCAACCATTGCATGTGATGATTGATGTACATCAATATGATTAAGGGGGAGAAAAAATCTTTTTCATCTTACACCTGGAATATCGAAACGAAAAAGTTCGAGCCTACTAATCGATAACTCTCTCGACAACATTCACTCGCAATAGCATCACAATGAGTAGTAGTACAAAACAAAAACCAATCCCCAGCACTACTTTATCTAAACAGCAGCAACAACGTCGTCCAGGCTTGACGGATGATGAAGTCGAAGAACTTCGTCAAGCATTCGACTTATTCGATACCGACGGGTCGGGAACGATCGATCCGAAGGAACTCCGTGCTGCAATGCAATCTCTTGGCTTTGAAACGAAGAATCAAACCATCTACCAAATGATTCAAGATATTGATAAGGATGGTGATGGTGATGTTGACTTTGACGAGTTCTTGGATTTGATGACTAGGTGAGAATAGAGAATGAATGAATGGCAAGATTCACTCGCATTTCCATTCTCAACACTTACTACACTCCTCTACTCTATGCTATACACAACAAAACAACAGTCGATTGGCTGGAAGTGATACAAAGGAAGATATTCAAAAGATATTTGAGTTATTCGATGATGATAAGACGGGATACATTTCATTACAAAACTTGAAGAGGGTGGCTCGTGAGCTTGGTGAGACTAATATGGATGATGCCGAGTTACTGGAAATGATTGAGCGAGCAGACACTGATCATGATGGTCAGATTAGTTCAGAAGAGTTCTATTCAATCATGACACAAAAGACTTTTGCCTGAGTAGAGTACTAATGCAGTGAGGACTAAGTTATTCAGAGAAAAGTCTACGTCTCAAAACCTTACAACTCTCGTCTTTCACGACAAACTTAACACTTCCTCATATTATACATTAAACATCAAACTTGCAAATCATTAACTCAATACAGTCTGGTGCTGACACCTATTGCCAAAGTAGCCAGAGAAACATTCGCAGAGTCCGTCATTGTAATTACAAAGCCCTCGTCCTGAACATTCACGTCCTTCTGCTGCTCCCTCGCCACCAAGAATATCTTCACCAGATGGACATTCCTTCTGTGAGCAGTCAGGTCCACGATATCCAGCGTCACATTTGCAACCAAGATGTTTCTCAGCATCCCAGGGAGTATCGTATGTTGCACCCTGCTGTGAAGCAAGAGACTTTTGATCTAAGCAAATTCCACGTCCAGAACAATCGTTGGGACATGTCGTACGTTCACATGCCTTTCCGTCGTATCCCTCAAAGCATTGGCATTCTCCCACCCTTCTATCACAGATTCCCTTGTTTGAACATTCCATACTAGGATGAGCAAGATTCTCTCCAGCTACAATTTCAGACGACCACGCAGTTCCCTTGGGACATGTTCTCAACGAGCAATCATGTCCAGTCCAAGCTGGGTCTCCATTTGGACGATTGTAACAAATGCATTGATCTGACGAATGGTGTTAGAGGAGTTGAAAGAGGAGAAGAATATTGAGAATGCAAAAGCAAAGAATAAGCAGTAAAATAACAACGAACAATCTCACCATTAAGTCCACACGAACCATTCTTATTACAACCATTAGGACAGTATGCACTAACAGTGGCTAGGATAGTAGCAAGAACAAGTAGGATCTTCATTGTTCAAGGTAATCGGTTAGAGGTTAGAACAACAAAGAGACACAATGTCGATGACGTGAAGAAAAACCAATAAAAATGCCCCTCTTGCCAAAACAAAAAAAAGGAGAAAAAATTATTGCAACTGAAGGAAGTTGATAAATAAGAAAATGTGTATAACTGCACAAGTTGTTGATAAGATGAGATAGAGAAGATGATCAGATATTACATCAATCATATATCACGTACCTTTTTGCAACTGTTCCGATTATTTTGTGATATGCCTAAGGTATCCTCTCTTCTCCATAGTAAGGTAGCACAAAAACTACCGTATCATCGACACTGATCATTTAGATACATCTTACTTCCCTTCTCCAACAGGTAAAGACTGAATTAAACTTGTTACTATATCAGCAGGTGCATGAGCAAATATCGTTGCTGGATAAACAGCCGATCCCCATTTAGGATGAGTTAGGATCTTGCAAAATCCAGCATTATATGCTTTATAGTTTAGCAAACATTCCATCCCATCCACTTCGGAGTAAACTTTATTGCAATTAAGTGATATCATTGGTAATCCAGAACATGGATCAATATAATCTGCCCAATATCCTTTTGCTCTTAACTGCTCACAAATGTACTTGCCAAATGTTAGAAACTGTTAACATAAGATGTGTTTGCATGTGTTGTGAGTTTGCATATTATTAAGTAGTATCACCAAGCCGTATACATTACAGTATAGAAACATAAGTATATCAACTACTCACCACATTAAGTAACCGATCCTTCTCTTGTTCAATATGATCACCCACAGCTACAAGATCCTCTCTAGCATGTTGATTTGTCGGTATCGCTAGTAACCTAAGTGATGTCGATGTATCATTACTATTACTCATATCTGTATCCATTGCATCACTATTATCACCAAACTTGAGATATTCATCATTAAATACATGACCAAATTCTCTCATCAATGGTTTGGGTAGATAGTGTAAAGAACATTCTAGTTCGTCATTCATTGATGTATCCATTTTCACTAAACGAGGTGGAACTATCGTCGATGCCGTAGCTACTGGCGGTGCTTGTTGTCCTTGGTTATTACTTGCCATGTTATATTCTTGTTCTTGTGGCGCAATTATCAGTGTTATAGAGGTGGATGAGGATGATGGCTGACAACTCAACTCTCATCTCAGAGAGCAAAGGAAAATGGCGATGAAACGTCTTACAGGAGGGACCTCACTTGATTGCATTGCGACCCCCTCGTATGTAGGAGATTTGTACAAAGACCTTAGACTTGTACCCTAAAGCTTTCCTTTATCTGTCTTAAGCATGTTCTTCGATGCCTTAGTTAATATCTTGACACAAATAGATTTTTCTTTTTACTTGTGCATCAATAATATTTGACAAGTACACAAATGTTTGTTTTCGAGTGCTTGTTATATGTTACACGCCATCTCTATTAAATGGACATTCCCTTTCTGAAAAACAACCAGCACCAGCTGTTGCTTCTCTCCGACAAAAGAGTCTCCATTTCATTACAATCCCCGGATACTAACTATTTTAGTTTGTATTAACCCCACTCCAACTAATTCAACAATCCCCAAATCTGTATTCTACAACCAAAACCAAAACCCATCATACATTATTTAACGAGGAGGATTCTCTTCGTAATATGCCTCAACCTTTGCAATTTGAGGATTACCCAAAAATACATTGTATGCAAGACCACCAGCTAATCCAACAGCAAGTCCCTGTGATGCACATACCACAAGTCCACGAAGTGGTGGCATGGCACCAATACTACCCTCGGCTGGACGTCTTGCGACAGGTCCAGGACCGAATAAGTATGGATTACGGTTAATTAACCTTTCGGCTTGTCGGATGAAGGGTGTTGGTCTTATCATTATTATTGTTCTGTATATTATTGTTGTTGTTTGGGGGATTTTGAATTGGTAGTTGTAGGTGGTATGATAAAGTATGTTTTTTTTAATTGTAGTGGTAATGGTTTGATTGTGTATGTGTATTGAGAATTGAGAGAGAGTTGATAGTGTTGTTTTGTTAAAATATTGTAAATAATGGCAGTATAAAATATATTGCAAAGATGAAAAAATATCCAACCCCCGTATTAGATATTCCAACCCTACTTTCAATATGTAATAAACAACATTATACGGCCTTCGTCTATGTATCATCAGTATTATCACGAGTTGTAAAACAAATAATAGGCCTCCACCAACTCGACATCAAAATTGATAGAGTATGTTCATGTTAATCGATATAAAATCCCCGTAAACAGCTAAAAATCAGAACGATAAGTAAGCACTTTCTACAGTCACTCTAAACATCATCTAATCATATCAACTACGCCGTTTTATTCCATACAACTCCTTACTAGTACGATACAACGCTTACCACAACTCTTTTTGAAGAAGAGGGGAAATTTAAGTATGCTTTTTGGTATCCTATAGTCTTTATCCCTCAAACAAATTCTACCTTGGGTGGGTCATTTTTAATGATTTGCTTTTTATTTATTTATAACTATTGAGGTGGTAATACCATACCGAATTTGAAGAGGCTCTCCCCTGCGCTGCATATCTGATATGACCTCCTTGAATAAAGTATATATCCTATATTCTGCATAGTTGAAACGCCAGTCAAAAAAGACGGATCTCAAAACACTACACATAACTTTTTCAAACAACTGCAAATTAGATAGTCCGGAGAGATAGGCCTCTTCATAGGGTACAGAGATATAGAGAACAAGAACATACATCAATTGTTGCAATATTATAATTATAATGAAAAGGATACGCCCATTTTCGGCAATATCAGCGATTGCTGCAGTTAGTCAGCAGATACCACTCACTACTTCAATGCCGAGCACATCTGAAACACAAACTATACAAACACCACCGCAAGACATTAATATTAACATTGACGGGGAAGAATATCAGTTTGATACTGTATTCATGGATGAAGATATAGATGAATATGAAGAAGAGAATCTCATTCACATACCAATTCATACGCGTGCGTCTATACTCAAAGAACGAAATTTACTACACTTATTAGAAGAAGAGAGAGATGAGGATGCTTCTGAAACATTTGCAAGATGGGCAAGAAGCGGTGGTAGTGGAAGGTCATTACGAGTTGATGATGGAGAAGAAGATATTAATATAAATGATCATCGAGCATTACAAGAATTTTCTGGCGAAGGGACACATTTTTTGAATGCATATGTTGGTAGTCCAGCACAGAAACGTGTCTTGGCTGTTAGTAGTGGTGCAGACTTTACAGCTTTTCCCTGTGAGGGATGTGAACAATGTGGTCCTATTATTGGACCATATCAACAGTCGGATTCTGTTTCATTCATTGCCATGCCCTGTGGACGATGTGTTGGGGGTCAACGTGATGATGTATGTGACGAAGGTAGAGAGAAGTGTATCGCACGAGGATATAACCTCGTTGATAAGAGTGCATGGACTGCATATGAGGCACGAGACTACATTTATGTCGGCGGTGCCGAGGAGGAGATTAAAGAGGCTGGGATGTTAGATGTCAAGGGAACGAAAGTACCCGAACAGTACGGTTTTCCATTAGTATTTGCATGTCAAACTGAGGCTACGGGATGGTATTCGTCACAGGTACAAGATGGTATTATCGGCTTTTCACAAGCACGTACATCGTTTGTAAACCAAATGGTATTCCAGGATCAGCTTAAATATCCTCGGTTCTGTATGTGCTTTGAACAAAAGATATTAATGGGTGACGACTATCGTAGTGCAGGAATTGTAACACTTGGGGGTTATAATCCACACATTCTAGACCATCCATTGGTATATGTTCAGAATATTGAAGAGGAAGACACCAAATACAAGGTGCACGTTCGTAATATCTTCTTCCGTGAGGGAGGAGGGCAGAGTGTCGTTCCTGATCGAAATGGTCAGGCATTAGTTCGTTTAGATATTGATGAGGTCAAGTTTAATGAAAAGAATGGGGGAACGATCTTAGATTCAGGTGTGCCATTACTAATCTTTGACCAAAGTATCCAGCAAACATTCTTACAGGAATGGAAGAAGATTGTAGGAAGTGATTTCACCTTGGGGAAGATGTTGTTAACGGAGAATGAAGTCAAGGCACTGCCTACAATTATTGTTCAAATGAAGGTATGTGTGCGTTATCTCGAGTATTACCCTTTCAGTTTATAGGTTTATTGATCTGACATATGATTTCCCTTTCTCTTCTACTAGGCCCATGAAGGTGTTGACAAGTCATTTAATCCAAGGAGTGTGCCCAACATGGCTGGAGATCGTGATCCCAAGAACCCTGTGGATGGAATGCTGGCTATTCCTGCTACACATTATATGGAATATAATCCAAGCACGGGAACATATCGAGCTAAGATCACACTTGATAGTAAACTTGGTTCGTTTCTTGGTATTAATGCCATGATGGGACATGCATTCTTCTATGATTTGTCAAAGGATCGTATCGGCTTTGCCGAGTCCTATAATTGTAAGCCTAGATTAGGGATGGGTGGTTTTGTAGATGATGATATGTTTGCCCTCCCGACTGTTCAAATGGATACCGAGTCAAAAGATCCTTCTCCTTATGGACCTGGAGGTTATCCATTTGACGGCGGAATGCCTGACGAAGGTTATCCCAAATCACAAGGGCCTGGGTATGGTTCGTCCCCGAATAAGGCAGGATCTTGTCGATCGGCAACATGTATCTCCTTCGTGACAGTAGGGTATTGTATAGTCGTAGCTGCTTTGGCTGTTGCCTACAAGAAGTGGAAGCCCAAGGATAGAAGTAAGCAGTTCGATCGTGATGTGAACAACGGAGAAGACGGATATAATGATGACGAGACAGAAGTTCTCAACCCAGAGTTTGAACAACATCAAAGACACTCCAGTGGGATGAGTGTTTCACAGAGTATGGTATCTCGTGGTACTGCTTTTGCATAGTGTGTGTTACTTTTATCAGAATCAAATGTAAATTAGAAAGTATTATAAGCTTAGGGAGTGCCCACCGTACCACTATAGCGTCTTATTATTCGTATCTACACCTCAGGTGTCTTAAGCTGATGCTGTTTATCCCTTAGAGATTCTTTCAAGGTTGCCGCTTCACTGTCCAATATCTGGCATCTTCTTTCTTCCTCTACTAGTCTCTGTGCCAACTTTTGTTGCTTGATTTGCTTCTCTTTTAACAACTCCTTGTAACGAATCAGTTTTGCTTGAAACTCCAAGTCTCGCCGCTTTAAGTCTGCCTCTCTCTGTTCTAATATCTTACATTTCTTGTCATACTCTGCCTTCTCTGCAATGTATCTTTCCTGTTTGGATATGATATAGATTTATTTTATATGAAAGTATATGTGAGTTTGGTAGCGGAGGAGGCAAGAAATTCGAGTAAAAAAGACGAAAAAGACAAACATCTTACCTTTATATCAAACAATTGCCTCCGCTTATTAAGAATCCTAGTACCATCATCGGCATGCTCGAGGAACTTAGGGCTACTAGCAGTCGTCATGATATGATATGATATGATATGTCTGTGTATAGGTAACGGCGGGAGTTGAGTTCGAAGTTGTCTATCTAATAAAAACTTTTTCGTTGTTCCTCTCTTCTCTCTGCTCGATGTCTTAGATAATTTTGATGTTCAACTTGTCGTTTCTCTTGAGCTCTTCTTTCGTCTTCTTCGAATCGATTGCGAATTCCCGAATATTGTCTCTAACAGCTCTTAAATACGTCGTCACTTTATACTCGAATCAGTAGGCTGAATAAGTGAACCGAAAGGTGTTGCTGCAGAGTAATCTGACCTAGAGAAAAGTAGAAGAAACGACAGAAGATTCTCGCTTCCCAATCAACAAAAATAAACTTATCCTTCATTTCCGATTCAGTCTCAATAAAAATTCTTTCACTCCACGGGCATAGGAAATCACCACCGCAGAGCTCACCACCGCGGAGATCTCACCCTTCTATACTCGGCACGAGCAAAGAAGGTACGAGTAGCTTCTCCCTGGACAAGTAGACGATCAATACAAGGATACCTCGAGAGGTATCCTTAAAGTTCGAACCACTATTAAGTATGTACTCTCAAACATATATAGTCAAGTCTTCTGAAACAGAGAGTAATGTGAAAAGTGGAGGTACATCGCGACATGCCTTCTTTCAGGTTGGGAACCATTGTTATTCAGGAGAAATACAGTTATCTTTACAACATGCATTTGGAGGTGTAACACTCAAAGACGTCCCTACATTGATACCACTAATTACCAAACAGCAATCTGCCTTGACATATCTTTGTGATTCTTCCAAAGTTCCAGTATCAAACCAGTTTTATCTTTCACTAAATGAAATGGAATGGGCCAGAAACTTTGTCGTATCGGAGCTTACCTCCGACTCAATCTCTAAATCTATGGCCAAGTTAGCGACGAAACATTCGTGGATTGATGATGATAAAAGTAGTACATACTTTGAGTTAATTGGTGATGCATCTTCTGGATTTGCCGATATACTCTTCATTGCTAGTAGAACTCATGCCCAAGGATTGTGCTTCATAACAATCTACTTTGAAGGCACTATATATGTAGTTCTTGAAGATTCAGAGACTCATTCGCAGCCTCTTATAAACATTAACTTTCCAGACATTTCTCGTTCGGGAGAGGGAGCTACACTTGCTCTGTACGACGATGTTAATGGAAAGGGTCATAATGGACCTTGGATGAAATTGTCAATATGGCAGGTAATCCAAACCTCTCCTGATATTGTTGAAAACGATACAGGCCAAGATGAACAGGTTGAAGAAGATGAAGTTCAAAAGCAATGTACTGATGATGAAACACGAGAAGTTGGTATTGTTGAGCAGCCACTCACAAAAGACTTGTCATGTGAAGACTCATATGTTCAGAGCTACATTATTCTCAAGGGTGATACTGATGTAAGAAATGTCTGCTTCAGGTTTGGTAATTGGATTTATGAAGGCTCTGTAGAGTTGATTCCCAACATATCATTATCTGATATTCCATTCGTGATACCATCGCTAAGAGTCCAGCAGAGTAAGCTGGAATTTGTCAGCGATATAACATCACTGCCCTCTTCCAATCCATTTGCATTAGCAATAGAACATGCAACAAAGAAACAGTCATTAATGCAAAATCAAGCTATAGAATCTCTCAATGATTTGCTTAGTGCTGGACATGATTGGCTAGAGGGTGAAGCCAGTGATTCCTTTTTCGAATTTGATTCTTGCAACGATAATGCTGATAATAATCCACTCGAGAATGTTGACGTACTTGCGATCAAATCATATACCCCCAATGGTATCATATCAATCTCTTTGTACTATGCTAGCAATTGGTACCTGATTCTTGACGAGGGTAAAGACGACCTTCCTCTGTTGGATAGCAAGTTTCCTGATATATCACGCAAAGTTCAAGAGCATGATATTCAATCATACCCTTCAGGTATTGATGATTGGCCAGAGCTTAGAAACTTGTCTGTGTGCTGCAGTTCTAATAAACCTGTGACTACAACTCAGCCAATTGATGACACTGGCGCAGTTCGAAAGCATGCGAGGCTGGAGATGAAACTTGAAACAATTAACGAGGGAGGCAATAAAGATACAGCCTGGGATATCGATGGCAAGCCGGTCGGTGCTATCTCAGATGACGATGACATCTATGCTCAACTCGATAAACTCGATCAACAGTTGGAGCATGAAATAAAAGAATTGAAAGATTTAGATGTTGGATGATTGATGACAACGTCCATTATTCTTCGGTGACAACTATTGAATGCATCCATCCACGATGTGTCGAGCAGACCTTCTCCTTGCCCTTCTCTTGTTCTAACCACTCAACCCAAGAAGGACGTACAGCTCCATGTTCTCTCAGTTCTTCAGTACTCCATAATTGTACCTCAATAACTTGTCTTCTATCACTACCGTATACGATGGATGTTCTATCGAATCCTGCAGTAAAACTAACTAATTCATTCATATCTACAACTCCTGGTGCAAGTATTTCTACAGCTTCATCCCATAATGGTTTTGGTTTATCGGTTGCAATACCCACAGCCCATATCGAACCATCCTCGAGTAGCATGGATGCATGATGTGTACCACAGGCTACTCTTTCAATTCGTAAATCAGATGGTAATCCAGGAATATATCGTGGATATGTTGAATCTTGTACCTCCTTCGAACGTGGATCAAAGCTTGAATCTGAATATGCTGGATCAAGACAAACATTCTTTCCCCAAATATATGGCAGGTTTGAGTGTGTTACTGCCACTGTAAAGTTCATACCGGCAGAGATTAATCTAACTCTAGCATCATATTTTGATAGCGATGGAGCATATACATCATTGAGAGATGTACTTTTTGTTGCAAATGGATCATAAAAGTTTGACACTTGAATTGCATATTCAAATGTACGATTTTCATTCGGTGCATCACTACTTGATTGTTCATCTGAATCTTCATGTATCATTCGTCGTCCTTGTCCCAACTGCCCTCGTTCACCCTTACCCCAACAGAATACCTGCCCTTCACTATCCAATGCAACACCATGTTGTAATCCCAACGCGACACTAACAATAGGATATTGCTGTTGTTTAAATGTTCTATATATTTCTTCATCAATACCTGTACCGTTGTCTAATATGAATCGAGTACTGGCCAATCCTGACACTTGACATGGTGTCCAAATGTTTGGTGTGAATGTTCCCACGCCACATTGACCACGTTGATTTAAACCAAATGTGTATAAGTGTCCAGATTGGGATATACATGCTGTTACTCCTGCGCAGGTTGCGAGTGTATTTTGAAAGTGTGTATTGAATGGTTGTGATGTATGCTGACTAATCTTTGCACTAGTATGAGATTCAAGAGCAGTATTTGATAATTTAGTACCCTCCAAGGCAGGACTTTCATTATTAGGTAAATCAATCTCCAACAAAGTAGGAACATTACTATATCTACGACACTCCTCTTCATTGAACGTAGCCTCATTATCACCTGCAAAGTATGATGCTATCCGTTGTAGTATTGATGGTTCATATACTGCATTGGTATCGCTATCTTTTTCCTTTGGTGATTGCTGTTTCTCGTTCTCTTCATCTTCGGCGGAAGGTACAGTATGTTTAATACAAAAGTTTCTCATAAATGGAGGTAACCGTCGTAATCTCATTAATGTTTGAAAATCATGTGGTCTACCACATATTATAAGCTTGGGTGATAATGTTTCATTGGTACTATTGTTGTCTGATACTAATAATGCAGTATGACCCCAACCAACAGAAGCAGCTAGACATTTCTTATCATTAATACCTTTTAATGATATCATATTCTGACATTTATCAAATTGTTGTAGTTCATCGGCACTTAATTCTGGTGCCTCCTCGAGGAATAGATTGTTTGATCCACGTGATAATGCACCTGACCATTGTTGACCAAATCCATATACTGACATTGATCGAATATGTTGATGTAGATGTTGTTGATGTTGATACCCACTGCACAACCGGTGGCAAACTAATCGACTAGACATTTTGTTGGACAACATCGGGGCCTTTTGATATTGCAATACTACTCCTGGGGATATATTGAAGAGCCACCCACAAAGTTATTATAAGAGAGGTGTGACTTTGTTAGTAGTAGTTAGTTGTTGTTCTGTGCTGGCCCCGTGACGCTGATATATGACGGAGCTCCACCAATTGATAATGTTCTAATTGAAACCGCCGACACTTTCGCAGGTATTTACATAGAGCAAAGGTTATTCTTGTGGTACCGGTACTTGCCAAATCACTCAAACTCAAAACAGAAACATACAAACTATGAGCTACTCGTCATTGATGAATTAGATGTGATTTGGTCGGCGGATAGATGGAGGTACTCATAATCAATAGTAAAGTGGATGCATTCAACAGTAAAGGGTCGTGTGATGTTTGGGTGAAGGTGATCTAAGTGGAGGATACAAGAACATAGTGCTGTTATGATTGTGATCTTGTTGTTGTTAGTTGCAGTAAACACATGCACATCATTCAGTTATATTCCTAAACAAGTTATTAGACATATATCACTGCAAGTATCAGGTACTACTACTACTACATCAGTTTCTAGTTATTCAGAAGCAGCAAATATAAGAACTCAATATGGTCATGATGCTACGATATATTACTATCAACAACTATTGCAACATAATGAACTTGATACCAGTGCTGCGTCATTCATTGCAGCTTCAAGTAACTCAATGAGATATCTGGCAAGAATTGGTTGGGTATATTCACAACCAAATGAAGGAATAGATGAGGAATGGGAAGATGATATTACAAAGCTACACACCTTCCTTGAAGTTAGTGGATATCAGCATTCAGTTATTCGCAAACATATATTCAATTTACCAACTGGTATAGTAGATGAAGAAGATGTGGATCAATACTCTCTGGAACGGTACAAGAATGATTATCCATTTGGACCTACATATGTTAGTCCTTTAGTTGCAGGGCAAGGGTTAGACATGTCCAAATCAATTTATACATCTACATCTGAAGAGATGCTTCCGTCATTACAATGTCTTGCTACACTCTTTCTCCTATCTAGTTGTGTTCCGAAACACATTGTTACTGAATCTTTAATTGGTGGGAACGACACATTAGAATTACTGCAAAGATTGGGTTTGGTGTTTATATTTGATCATAGATCAATAAGGAAAGAAGATTGGGTAGTACCATTAGTTCATCTATTTCCACTGTCGATACCACCGCCGAGATATAGTCACAAGTATAATGATGACAGCAAACATATTGTATTGGTGACTGATTTACATCCAAATGTTCTTGGAATGACATCTATACCTTCAACTTGTAACGATGAGCATCAACTCAGTACAGAGGAAGGAACAGTCATGTATATTGGTCCTGACTCATTATCTTTAGTGCAACATTTGCATTCGAGTTTACCACAATATATCGAAGATGGTGGCCAGAACAAGAAGATATTAGATATATGCACTGGCTCAGGGGTTCAAGCATTGTCTACCCTTGCTATGCTTGATATGTATGAAGACAATACAAATGATTCTACATCGGTTGCTCTTGATATCAATGAAAGAGCGCTGAGATTCACGAGCTTCAATGCACGTTTGAATGGATTTGAGGACAGAATGACCACAATATGCGCAGACTTATTGTCAGGAGAGGCCGCTGAAGTTTTATCAAACAATGAAGAAAGTCGATATGATATCCTACTCGCTAACCCTCCATTCATTCCAACCCCGCCGGCACGATCCGATATGCCGGCATCATCCATTCGGCTTGAGAAAAAGAATAATGACAATGCCACCCCACGTTATGGTTTGTTTTCCAGTGGAGGAGCCAATGGTGAAGACTGCTTATGTGCAATAGTTCAATTGGCACCCTCTCTTCTGCAAACTGGTGGTATAGGTAAGTGGTGCACACTTGTACAATGATATGATGCACACTTGCTAACAAACAGATCCTACTGTTTGTTTCTTGTATCTAGTTGCAATTGTATCAGAGTTCATGAACCCACCACAAGTAGATGTTGGAGAAGATGAAGCGACATGTGAATTAACTTCGAAGATAAAAGACTGGTGGGGAACACATCAATCATTAGATGCCACTGGAGTTCTCTTTACAAACGAGTTTGCAATCAATTCTACAACCTACTCACAAAGACGAGCGATGAATAATGATGACGAAGAT
>Ga0214478_100482_pt1 | contig 23314 bp, 19 predicted proteins | sample M1_20Mar14CPVII9_2_FD_178001 | JGI IMG/M metagenome (GOLD analysis project Ga0214478, IMG submission 178001) | Marine eukaryotic communities from Monterey Bay, California, United States - M1_20Mar14CPVII9sort6BwellD7 | ecosystem: Environmental > Aquatic > Marine > Unclassified | place: USA...
CAGTGCCAATCTCTATTGAATGAGATTAGATAGAAGAATATACAAAGTAAAGGCTCCTCCGCCGGTATATATATTGTTAATTTCGTGTGCTTAGTTACATTCGTGTCGGTTAGAAATAATAACACACATATAAAATTGCATAAGTTGGTGCTCATCATATGTACTATGTATCTCTTATCTACCTCTCAAACACAATAGAATTGAATCAACAAAGACAATATAATATCATATTACATTTTCGTGGTGATATACATTTTCGTGGTTAGTATTGTTGTGTAGCATTATCAAATACAATACCAAATCGGTTATTACATTATTTGTATTTGATTAACTCACTAAACTATTATACAATATATAGAATCAAGATAACACAAGAACTACAGAGGAGAGATAATACCGTATAACCAACAACAACAATGGATATACTAAATGATAATAATGATAACGACGATGTTCAAATGGCAGATTCAAACAACGATGATAGTAACAATCATGGAGAAGAAGGAAATACTGATAATAACAATAGTGGAGATGAAGGAGATGGTATTAACCATGATCGTCTTAGATCACTTTCTAATTATGCTGATCAAAACCGGGATAATCCGTCGTGGTATGTATTGGAATGGTCATACGGCAAATGGACAAATAGTTCCTCCACGTGGTTGGCCAGTGTATAGACCTTTATCAAGTCTATCAGAAGTAGAAAGAGCGGATATTAGAGTTGGAGAGTCAAAGATGGTATCATACAAAGACCAACAAAGGTATGAAAGTACCGGAATTACGCTAAAATGGGGTGAGTATTATGTTGCTGATGACGAGATGAGTAGTGGTGATGAACAAAGTACTATATCAGAGGCAGAAGAAGTAACCAATGAGGAAGTCAACGAGGAGGATAAACTAGCTGCCTCCCTTGCCATTAATAATACATCACATGAGCCATCTGCAATGAATTATGATCAATTGGAGAGGGATATAGAAGCACCTACTCCAACTTTGATGGGCGTGCCAGACATTGTATTGGAAAAGATTCTTCATTATTCTACAGACGAACCGTCAGAAGTATGTGAAGTGGAATTAGTATGCAAACGTTTTAGGAGGCTGACCACGGGTGAGGAGTTCTGGGCACGTCATCCTGCCTCCGAAGGTTGGTCTGAAGTTCGTTATCATAATATCAAGGCTAACCTCCCATTGACACGAGATGAGACATTTCAAATAGATGCAATACGCAAGGTTACAAAATACCAAAACCTTGTGGGAAACTTAAAGCATTTCCAAAGCGATGATAATGTCATTCTAGATGTGCTAGGGGATGGAGAAGAGTGTGTTGCTGATACCTTCCGTACTCTATCGGCTGATATTTTGTCAAGGATGAATTACCTTGGCCCCGAGGCTCATTTTAGATTACGGGGAGATACAATTGGGTACATATGTGAACTACTACAGGCTCATATGATTGAAAGGTTGGAAGTTGCCGTCGTACTGGCCATTCACAAGTTAGGTTATAGCCCTTACCAACTTAAGCTAGGCTTTACGCCGCCTAGTGACCGTGTGGAGGCATTAAGACACCTTAAGTTGATGAGAGGATGTTGTACCAGATGCTCTATTGATGGAGATGACATAGTACTGGCATTTCAAAAAGACATGTCTCGTCCTTTCTTTTGTGGGGTTTCTTCCCAAAGACCAACGAGATGTAGTGTAGCAACTGGAGTTCATGGGAAAGTATCAGTCTTTGATTGCTCATGTTCCCTTCCATCATCAAGCGGTATTGTATGGAGGTGGCCTGGTGATAATTGTCATGATACTCTACCTCTTGAGGCCGGAAGAAGGATCATCCGGAGATTAGCATATCTTGCTGGATTACCGAGAATGTCTAATGAGGCATTCGTCCTTGTGGAGGCAGAGCTACTTCATACATTAGGAATGTTACTTGCTACTGCATATGAATCCTCTGTAGCAATGGCAAGAAGCAAAGCACATATTCTTGACGAAGAGGATGAACTTGCCTACAATGAGCCAACTGTCTCTATTGATATGTTCAATACCCCTCCACCTCCGTTCCAGAATGAGCAGCTGCTTTATACTGTAGTCCCTGGTCAAATCAGATCGGCCGCAAAAGAAAGAGGTATCACACCAAGTCATGTATACGGGGATGTATGGGTTGCAAGCTCGGGATTTACAAAGGAAGAAGAGGAGGAAATTGAACGGTCATATTACTATCAAAGTGTTAGTTCGGGCGATGACGAAGAATCGGAAGAAGTATGTAGTGGAGAAACAAAAAGTAAGGCCGCCAAACAGAAGGATTCGGATGACGATGGTAGTGATACATCAATTTGGTCTGTATGCAATTCAGTTGAGGATTCTGAGCTGGATATTGATGATTACGATGAGGATTCTTATTTAGCTGAGTATCGCCTCGGAGGGGATGAGATTGTGGCACATTATAATCATTTCCCTATAACTCATATAGATGACTCTGATAGTGATGAGGATGATTCTGATAATGACGATGAAGAAGATATAGCTGATGATAACGATGCATAGAAGGGCTTGGTATTGGTGGTATCAGTAAATCTAATTTACCCTTCCTATACATTTCCCCACAGACAGCTATATTGCAATACCTACATAGGGATGAGTGTTGTCAAGTACACATCAAATAATAAATACATTTATCATTCTCTTTAGTTCAGATTAGGAAGTTATGAGAAAAATTGACTCCTTCGCAAATGCAAAGCAGCAAGTACCTTGGCAGCTTCATCCCTCTCGTCACTCTTCATCACATCTCGTCTCTTTTGGTACGCCCGTAGGGTATATGCATATTCATCTTTTGTATAAACACCTGTCATAAACCCTTTCTTGACTAATTCTAGAGATTCCTCGTGCCCTGCCTTTGCTGCGATTGTATATAGCTTCTTAGCTCTCTCATAATGCTCGTTGGCGATTGCCTGCCTATGTTCTAATGCTGCAAGTTCATATGTAGCTTGTACACTCCCATTCATCACTGCAAGTTCGTAGTAATGTTTAGCCTTCTTCTTATCCACTTCTACGCCACTTCCATGAGCATAGGATTTACCCAAGGCGTGATAGCCTGGAGCATGTCCAAGCTCACCTGCCTTAAGATATAACCCATTTGCCTTTACCCAATCTCGAGGCATGCCATGGATTCCTCTTTGGAAGTGAATCGCATGATAATAAAATGCCTCAGCATTACCTTTCTCCATAAGTTTCTTCGTTTGTCTGATAATCTCTTCATCTGAACTTGAAATCGGTGTTCGACAAAATGCACATAAATCTTTTCCTTTACTCAACCTCATAGCATAAACACAACCATCACAAATTATCTTCCCGCAGCATGAAAAGAAACTAGATTGATCCACGTCAAATGGTAAAGTCAGCATACAGATTGGGCACTCCTCTGGTTCAATCTCTTTGAATAACGCCTCTTCATACAACTCTGCGACTCTTTTTTCGCATGCCTTCTTATGCTTCTTTCTGTGTTTCTTTTTGCATGTCACGTTGCAATATTTCACCATCTTACATTTGTTGCATACATTCATTTCATCACTATCACCCTCCTTACCACAGGCAGCACACGTCTCAATACCATTATCTATTGCCACACTATCGATACCCTCGGTAATAGCGTCGACATTATTTTGCTCACATGATGTGCAATCTTCTTTGTTATCTGTTATTTCCTCATTAATACCGTCATTATTATCATCGGTGGTACTCATATTTTGTATGAACTTATGCTAATCCCAAGTAAATACAAAATAGATTCGATTTATTTAAGAGATGGTTGGTTGTGGTTGTATTGCCAACTCCTTTAGTGACTTAGCTTTTATTGTGGTGACAATAATAATTGCCTACCTTACTCCTAGAGGGAAGAACAACCGATGACGCCGATCAATCGAGAGAAGAAGAGATTATATCCTATAGTATTAGTATTATTGGGCCATCAATTCACGAAGTAGGAGAGTAACACTAATAATCGGTTTTCATGTTTATTATTGAAAACTCCTTGCCTATTGAGTCACCGGGTATCCACCATTTGAGATAGTTGACAGTAGTAAGTAGTACTAGATGAGATCATCACACTCGTACTACTACGAGACTACATACATCATATACCACCCTTAAATGTTTATCGATATCACAATAGTATGCTTATTTGTATTAAGTAAAAGAGTACTGCCGGTATCTTTTTATGAGAGTAGAACTTTTTATTTTTAGAGCAGTGATATCAATATCGTATCGTACCTTTGTTTGTTATTCATATTCCGCTGTAGTGTGCCGGCAATTAGGAGATATTATCAGTATTCGCAGTATTAATAGCAGTATAAGTAGTAGGTTCATCGGTAGTTGGGGTGAGGAGAGGGCGTCGGCGCTATTGAAAAGCATATTTAGAAAAACGAACACATCTTGTGTACTTTTATCATATATATCTTCGATAGGTATAGCGTCCTTAAGTTAAGGACGTTAAATATATCTAGTATCAAGGAAGGGTAATTGCAATACAATATGAGTAGTAAGAAACCAAAACTAGCATATCATCAGCGAACTACAGCGAACAATAATAACAGAGAAGAAATATCTTCTTCAGTTGTTGAATACGAGTATACTGGGAGTGATCATCACGTCCCTAATAATGTGACGCACGTACGGATTCATTCTAGTGTAACTGAGATTGAAGATTATGCATTTCATAACCGTGGACGTTTGGAGGAAGTCGTACTGAATGAAGGGTTAACTGTGATTGGCTCGAATGCATTCTCCTATTGCAAAGCATTAGAATGTATTACATTGCCATCTACTGTTACCAAGATCGATGCTGCTGCCTTTAGTTGGTGTTCTAGTTCTAGTCTAAAGAAGGTAGTATTAAATGAGGGTATAGCGAGCATATGTGAGCGGGTGTTTCAAGGTTGTACCTCATTGCAATGTATTGCAATTCCTTCTACTGTTAAGGAGATTGGTCATGAGGCATTTGCATATTGCAATGGATTAAGAGAGGTAGTGCTCAGTGACGGTTTGCAGGAGATTGGAAACAGCGTATTCGTTAGTTGCACATCATTACAAAGTATTACAATACCATCAACTGTTGATGAGATTGGTTCGAGTGCATTTTATAGTTGTACAAATTTACGGGATGTGGTATTGAATGATGGGATTAAGAGGATAAAGTTATATGCATTCGCTAAATGCACTTCATTAAGTAGTGTAGAACTTCCTTCAAATATTAGCGAGATTGAACAGTATGCATTTAGTGATTGCGGTGGATTGAGGGAGGTAGCTATTCATAATGAGAAAATACAATTTGGAGATAGAGCATTTACTGAATGCAGATCATTGGAGAGATTTAAGTTTCCTGGCCTTTCTGCTCGTTTGGATAATGTTATCCGAGCTGGGCAAAGAGGTATAGAGGCCAAGATGGATGATATTCCTGGATTAGAATGGCGAAGTGGAGAGCTCATCATCGCTGCCGTGCGTCGAGAGAGAGATAATTCATGGGGAAACATGGAAATTTCTACAGACTTTGATAGAGAAAAGCTGGACAAGATTACTAGATTGATTAGGTACTACGAAATCAAAGAAGCTACAACATTACTTGAATTGGCATTATGGAAGGCTGGGATTGATCGAGTGGTAGACTTATCATTATGCCCTTCTCATCGTACAGCATGCCGAATAGAGGTGCCTGGACCGGTCAAGGATACTATTCTAAAGTACTTAAGATGAAGGATGTGTAGCTTGTCATCTTAAGGTACAGCTAACCACCTAACTCAACTATTTATGTGAAATGATTCATACATGTACTAAGAAAGAGACAGTGCCGACAGAAGAGCATGTCGTGTCGAAGTTCCTGGGCCAGTTAAGGATACAATTCTGCGGTACCTTTGATGGCATCCCTTATAAAGTAATAGCATACCATACAAAGAGCCATTAACAAATGTCGATTATTAGTCTGCCTTAAGGAGGACAAGAACAAAATTGCATAAGATGTGAACTTTTCGCCAACAAATTGATATTCATCGCTCAATGGTTCCGTCCCCCTTCATACGTTGTCCCACCCTGCTTTTCAGTGGCAGATCGTTGATATTGATACCCAATGTTGCCTGCTAAGGCGAGTGAGGAAGAGCAAGGAGAGAAGTCGGGTCGGAGTGAGCACTTACTGCAATCAAACCAAAAGGATACCAATATCGGTATCTTTTATGAGAGTTCCGGTCTCTCCACTCTCGTGAGATTGTGTAGTATTTGAAGTTGTCTATTTTAACCATTAGAAGAAGAAGATTAGTACTTATTCGGTAGTAGTATCATTATCATTAGTAATTGTTCTTGGTAGCGTGGGGCGAGGAGAGGGCGTCGGTTCTTGGCAAACAACATACATAGAGAAAAACGAATACATCTTGTGTACCTTTTTGCCACTACTTGCATACAGCCTGCTATTGTTAAGGATATTAAGGAACAGTATTCTCTCACATATATCTAGAAATAGTATTGGGAAAAGATAGTTACAATATAATATGAGTAAGAGGCCAAAGTTAGCGTACCATCAACGACCTACAGCTAACAATAATAACAGAGAAGAAACATCTGCTGCAGATGTTGTTGCATTTGAGTATACAGGTAGAGGAAAGTATGCAGGTACAGGAGATCGTGTTCCTGATAATGTAACTCATGCACGGATTCATCCTAGTGTTACTGGGATAAGACAGAATGCATTTCATAGCCGAGAACATTTGAAGGAAGTTGTGCTGAACGAGGGATTAATAAACATTGGCTTGGGTGCGTTTATGAATTGCTCCTCATTGCAAAGTATTAAGCTGCCATCTACTGTTAAAGAGATTGATAATGATTCATTCTGTAGTTGCAAAAGTTTGGTAAAAGTGGTGCTGAACGACGGACTTAGAGAGATTGGTTCAAATGCATTTAATAATTGCACAACATTGAAAAGTATTACACTCCCATCAAGTATTAACGTGGTCGATACTGGAGCATTCAGTATTTGCCGTAGTTTATCAGAGGTAGTGCTTAGTGATGGCCTGAAGAAGATTGGAAATGGTGTATTTCGTAGTTGTACTTCATTACAAAGTATTGCAATACCATCTACCGTTGATGAGATTGGTCCGAATGCATTTTATTATTGTAGCAGCTTGACAGAGATAGTATTAAATGAAGGATTGAAGAAGATTGGACGTGCTGCATTTAATAACTGCTCATCATTAGAATGTATAACAATCTCTTCCAAAGTTACTTGTATTGAACAGCATGCATTTAGAGGTTGCAGTAGTTTGAGGGAGATAGTTATACACAATGAAGGAGTACAAATTCATGATAGAGCATTTAGTGAATGCAGATCATTGGAGAGATTTAAGTTCCCTCGTCTTTTTACTCGTTTGAATAATATCATTCAGGCCGGACAAAGAGATATAGAGGCCAAGATGGATGATATCTCTGCAGTAGAATGGAGAGGCGGAGAGCTTGTCCTTGTCATCCCTTCTATTCGTCAAGAAATAGAAAGACCATTGGGAATAAGGGTGGAAATGGTAACAGTAGTAGAGGTAGATAAAGAAAAGCTGGACAAGATTGTGAAACTGATTACCTATTATGAAGTGAAGGAGGCTACAACTTTGTTCGAATTGGCATTATGGAAGGCGAATATTGATCAGGCGGAAGGAGCCAGTACTGACAGAGGAGCATGTCGAACAGAAGTACCCGGACCAGTTAAGGATACTATTTTGCAATACCTTTGATCAAAAGGCACATTATATGTTCGTATGTCGTATCCTAAATAAAAGTCTCTTTAGTTAGATAGGGAAGTTGTTACAACTATCCATTATTTGCTATTCCATACCGTTCAATTAGTCTAATTGATAATGACTTTATCATGGACTGATCTAATATCCCTTCTCCTTTTATCTTCTCCTGCTTTTCAGTAGCAGTCCGTAGACAATCCAATACGTCATGCCAATCAACTTGATGTTTCAATTTGATACCTTCTAGCATGAGTCTGAGGCTACTGTCCTTTGCCAAGAGGGTGTCCAGAATACCATCTACTGCATCTCTTGTCTTTTGATGAAGGGCTGAGTCTATAACTTCTTTTTTGTTTGGTGGTGATATATCGGTCTCTTCTTCTGTTTTGACCGCACCTTCTAATCCTACCCCGGTTTCATCTGATAAAGGGACGGTTAATGTACTTGAGGCGGCATGAACAGCACGGTCCCAACATCTTTGTAGAAGAGAATCCAAATACCTCTTCTTCGCCTCAACTAAATCCTCATCTTCAGTGTCCGTGATGTCGCCAATATTGCCATTATTATCTAATCCGTCAGTAGCGGTTGAGGTGTCTGCACAACTACCTTTGCAACATTTCTCAACAAACAAATCAGGATCTATACCATCTCCGTACTGCTCATCCCAATACCGATCTATACCTTTTGATGTGTAATATGTGTTCCGTTCTTGTATGATGTTATTATACTTGACAGGATTGTTTATTGGCAGTGTCTCGGATAATTGTTGTTGAGTGGGGGGTTCATTTGTCTTCTCTGTTGCTAGGTATTCCTCTGGTATATCAATATCATCCTCGTCGGCCATGAAGCTACTTAATTTGGTGTTGTCTTTCTCAACATCCGTATCCCTTAGGGTCTTACAAATGTTACCGCCGTTACCTTGAGCAAGACTGCCGATGGTATTAGATGAATGATATAACTTCCAATCAACTGTAGATGTGATATCCTCATGACTCGACATATCATCATCATCGTCTTCTCCTTCTCCTTCTCTGGCCATCTTATCCTGAGACCGATTCGATGAGCATATTCTATCCCCACCAATTCTACTTCTAAAATCTTGATATATCCTCTCACGTTCTTGTATTCTTTTACCATTCACAAGTATCTGCTCAGTTTGTATACACATATCTTTTACTAATCTATTGTATGGTTGTAGTATCTCAGTCTTGTCTATTATTGTTGATTGAGTTGCTATTGATTCATTATCATTATTCATAAACACATCCGGCGGTACTTTACCTGATGATGATATACTACCGCCGCTGTTTCTGCTGCTACTGCCAATACTTCTTGCTCTTTTCCTAGGTGTATCTTCTTGATGTGATGAAGTTGATATAGATGATGAGGATGGACTACGAGCTTTTCTTTTTGGATTTCTCCTCGGCGGTCCAGATTGTTTATTCGACTTTTTACTTGGTGGTTTCTTTCTATTACTGCTAGTCTTTGAACTACCATATTCACTACCAAGCATTAATGATATTTCACTTGTTGTTCGTTCTAATACTTGTTTATTTCGTTCTTGTTTAGCGGCTACCATTTCTTGGTATGTTGTATATAGTTTACCATTGAACATATATCCTTCTTCTTGTTGCTGCTGTTGCTGTTCTTCTTCAACGTCATCGACTTCTGACTTTGCTTGCTCGTGATGAGATGGTATGCTACTATCGGAGCTACTGCTACTGCTGCTACTACTACTGTCGTCACTGCCACTCTTTGATTCACTCATATCGTGTTTGTTATTCTACAGTACCAAGAAAGTTTTTGATGTATTGTGAAAGTTGAAAGTAGGACTATTAACCTCTTTGGTATCTTTAGTATGATGGTGGGCGGTAGTATCATCAAATGAGGTTATCCTTTCTCAATATATATACATAAAGTACATTGATTGCAAATCAAGCCGAATATAGAGAGGATACAGATGGTAAGAGATATAAGATTAGAGGAGAAATGTAATTTGTGCACATCATATGCACTTTTTTCGATACAGTTCACTTTTGATACTCACCCCCCAGAACCTCAATATTATTTATTCAATAAACTATGAATCAATCTACTTCCCGTATCAATGAGCTATATTCTTTCTGTTGCTCTTTGGCATCAGGCAGCATAACTAAACTATGTACTTCTCCTCTCATCCATCAACTCATCAAATTTGACGGTTAACAATCGCCAAATCTGGAATTGAATCACTTGTCCTCGCCTCCTCCCACTATTATGCGCGGCGTTAGATTTTGAATGCCAGTATTGCATGTAGGATGGAGAACGTATTATAATATCTATCTAATTAGTGAACAAATTAGCTGCCGGAAAAGATATTTACAGTGTACAATCGTGAGGTATAGTGCGTGAAAAAAGTATACACATCTTGTGCACATTTTTTTTCAAGAGTCAACATATCGATTATCTGTGTGATACCAAACATATACGGTATATTAGAAGTATAACGAGCGGATTTGTATAAGGTTTGTATTTCGGTATTTATAGGTGTGTACTTCTATTATTATACTTTGATGACATCAGAGTATCCGGACCATTAATAATGAGTAGCAGCACGGGAGAAAAGAAGCGTAAGATTGGCGTAGATGATGCAGATGAGACATCAGATGAGGTGTTTGAGTATACGGGGAAGGGCCAAACAGTTCCAAAGGATGTGGTTAGTGTACGGTTTCATCCTAGTGTTGTTGAGATCGAAGTGGAGGCGTTTAAGAATTGTACTAAATTGCAGGAGGTAGTATTAAATGTTGGTCTCGAACAGATAGGACAAAGTGCCTTTGAACGTTGCAATTCATTGCACAGTATCACCCTACCATCTACTGTTACTGAAATTGGTGATTGTGTATTTTATGGTTGCAATAACTTGAGAGAGGTAGTATTGAATGACGGAATAAAGAAGTTTGGGAATAGCATATTTGTATTTTGCAAATCATTACGAAGTATTAAAATTCCTTCTGATATTGGTAACTTTGCATTTTGTGCTTGTAGAAATTTGCGGGAGGTTGTGTTAAATGACGGGATAAAGAAAATTGGACTATATACATTCCACAAATGCACTTCATTAAGAAGTATAAAACTTCCTTCAGCAGTAGTTGAGATTGAACCATATGCATTTAGTGATTGCACAGAATTAAGAGACGTTGTTATACACAATCAGGAAGTACAAATTGATGATAAAACATTTTACAACTGCGCATCGTTGCAGAGGTTTAAGTTCCCTGGCCTTTATACTCGTTTGGATAATATTATTCGGGCTGGGCAAAGAGGTATAGAGGCAAAGATGGATGATATTCTTACAGTAGAATGGCGAGCCGGAGAACTCATCATCCCTAGTGTGCGTCGAGAGATAGAAGATCAACGGGGAACTGAAGGGGAGATGGAAACTTTAGTAGAGTTGGATAAAGAGAAGATGGACAAGATTGTTAAATTGATTAGGTACTACGAAATCAAAGAGGCAACAACACTATTTGAATTGGCTTTATGGAAGGCTAAGATTGATCAGCAGTTGAAAACTGATCGTGAGGCATGTCGCCTTGAAGTACCGGGGCCAGTTAAGGATGTTATATTGCAATATCTAAACTAAATCTAAACACATAAGAAGTATACCTGTTTATACATTGATTATTTAAATAATAGGTTAAAAGAGACATAAGATATGCTCGTTTTGTGATAGATAGATTTGTGAATCTAATACTTTATAGATTTAGTTTAGGTATTGCAATATAACATCCTTTACAGGCCCAGGTACTTCAATTCGATATGCATCTCGGTTTGTTGGCTCAACATCATCATCTATTTGGTCAATCCTAGCCTTCCATAATGCCAATTCCAATAGTGTTGTTGCCTCTTTCATTTCGTAGTACCTAACCAATCCCTCAACTTTGTCCAGCTTTTCTTTATCTACCTTTACTAAACTCTGCGATGCAACTCCCCATCGATCTATAACTTGTCTATGAGTAGCAGGGATGACAAGCTCTCCACCTCTCCATTCTAAGTCAGATATATCATCCATCTTTGCTTCTATATCTCTTTGTCCTGCCTGGATTATACTATTCAAGCGAGTAGAAAGGCGAGGGAACTTGAATCTCTCCAATGATGAGCAACCCCAAAATGATCTTTGTCCGATTTGTACTTCCTCGTTTACAAGAACTACTTCCCTCAATCTATTACAATTGTTAAATGCATGCTGATCAATCTCGATTACTGTTGAAGGGATGGCAATATGTTCTAATGATGGACAGTCTTGAAAGGCATTTGTTTCAATTCTCTTAATCCCATCATTTAGCACAACATCCCGTAAATGTGTACATTTACTAAATGCATTATTATCAATCTCTAAAACGGTAAATGGAATTGTGATACTTTGTAATGCCGTACAATATTGAAAGGCGGATTGTCTGATCCTTTTCAATCCATCACTAAGCACTACTTCCCGTAAATGATTACAACTATCAAATGCAAACTGGCTAATCTCCATAACAGAAGAAGGTATTTCAATACATTCTAATGAACAACAATGTGCAAATGATTCATCACCAATCTTCTTCAATCCGTCATTTAGTACAATCTCTGCTAAACTAATACAACTATCAAATGCATAGCTACCAATCTCCGTAACAGTAGATGGTAATGTTATACTTTGCAATGAAGAACAACTATCGAATGCGCAATCCCCTATCTCTAATATACCCTCGTTCAACACTACTTTCTTCAAACTACTACAATCACGAAATGCTTCATCACCAATCTTGGTAACTGAAGAAGGAAGAGTTATGCTTTTTAATGAATGGCATTCTCGAAATGCGGAGTTGCCAATCTCTCTTAGGCCATCGTTTAGTATAACTTCTCTCAATTCAGTACACTCTTGAAATGCACCTTCTTTGCCAATCTTCGAAACACTAGGACGAAACCGTACATGTGTCACGTTACGAGGAACACATTCCCCTGTATTTGTATACTCATACATCACTTCTGTTGTATCGTTACTCATATTCTCTTCTGGTATGTCAATGAAGTATATTTCTAACGGATATATTAACTGATTATCGCCTATTAACAATCGCTCACTCATGCATCTCTTTTGTACAAACACAGGAGAACTTGATGTATACGATATAGTGTTATGATATGTGATTGTGTTGTCTTTTGTTCCCGGTTTTTGTTCGTGCACATAAAATAGAACAGATAAAAAGTTTACCCTGTTTATCCAACGGTTAGTGTGACTATCGAGTATAATGCTTCCGATATAGTTGTATATAGTAGTCTGTATGTTATTGTGTGGACGATTTGTTTTGTGCACCTGTTCTTTAAAGACGTAGGTCTAGAGAGTGTGCTATTTTTAAGGTCGATAAGAGATAAGGTTGTAATATGTATATATGATATATATCAATCAGGATATGCAATTATAGAGACCAACAACATCAATCCATACTACAGTACTAAAGCAAGAAGAGTTGAGAGGAGCTCTGAAAATGGCGATCGAACGACCGTTCTACTCTCCTTTGAATATTAATGTTCGTCAGCACCCAAGAATCATAAGAGATTTAAGATTATACTATCATCATTATCGTCGTTAAAATCATAATAACGTTACTGCTACCGCCGCCAGTATTGCCATATAATAATAAGAACTAAGATACCAAAGATATATAAAGTACACATCTTGTGCACCGATCTGCACCGATCATCAGCATTAACAATTGCAAACAATAGTTCTATATAGATATAGCAGTTGTGGAAGCGTGTTGTATACATCATTATATACATATGTAAATTGCAAATGTATACCATAATATAGCAAGAGACCGCTTTATAGCTGAGATAATATAAAGATACGCATCGAATTTATCGTCTGCACATAAAATTCAAAGTATACCATATCTATACGTCACGCCGCCGCGACAATACCATCACAACACATCATTATCATATCATGACAAACATTATCAAACGTATAGTTAGTATGAGTTCGTCAAAAGTGAGGACGTTTGAGTATACGGGCGGTAGTGAATCCATTCCTAAAAATATAACACATGTACAATTCCATCCGAGTGTTACAGAAGTACACGATGAGGCATTTAAAGGTTGCAATAAGTTAAATGAGGTAGTGTTTAGTGATGGTATTACTAAAATTAGTAATGGATCGTTCAAAGGTTGTACGAAATTGAAGAGGGTAGTATTAAACAACGGTCTCAAACAGATTGGAGACGATTCTTTTAGTGGATGTACTTCTTTAGAAAGTATTACATTTCCTTCCACAGTTACTACTATTGGTGATAGAGCATTTAACGACTGTAGTAGTTTGAAGCAGATTATACAAATGCGTAATGGAGTGGTCCTGCGTTTGGATGTGTTTCAATGCTGTCCATTGGAAAAGTGGAAGTTCCGTCTAAACCTTGTTGATGAAGTTAGTCATTTGAAAGAAATAGAACACAAGATAGATGAGATAGGCAGTGCATTAGAGGTGAGAGAAGGATGCTTAACTACCCCTGTTCCAAGTGTTGATACAGACGAGAACATATTAAAAGTTTGTAGTGTGATACAGTACTATGAAGTTAAGGAGGCAACGACGCTAGTTGAATTGGCTCTGTGGAAAGCAAAGATTGAACAGGCAGTCGGGCTTGATCGTGATTCCTGTCGTATTGAACTGCCTGAACCAGCCAAGAATCTCATATTACAGTATGCATACATTATTCCTCTTCAATGTCGAGCTGCCGAATGATGTTCTCAAACTCGCCGACATGGATCATTGTAATCATACAGGTCTAACCTCTAGTTTATCAAATAGGCAGTGTGCTCTTAGAGATGACAATAGTAGTAGCTTGATAAACTATCCATAGTTACTACCATATATTATCTAAGGTGATGTGTTCCCGTAGATATTGTAAAATAGTATCCTTAACCGGCCCTGGTACTTCAATACGCTGGGCATCTCGCTTGATTTCATCGGCATCATCCACTTGATCAATCCTAGTCTTCCATAATGCCAATTCAAATAGTGTTGTTGCCTCCTTCATTTCATAATAGGTAATCAATCTCTTTACCTTGCCCAGTTTTTCTTCATCTAACTTAACTAAAGCTTCCACCCCTGATCCAAATCTATTTTCTATCTCTCGACGCACACAAGGGATTACAAGCTCTCCTCCTCTCCATTCCACTGTGGGAATATCATCCAGCTTGGCCTCTATACCTCTTTGTCCAGCCTGAATGACATTATCCAAGCGTGTTGAAAGGCTGGGAAACTTGAATCTCTCCAATGATGTGCAAAGTTGAAAGGCTTTAACACTAATTTGTACTTTGTCATTATGTAGAGCTACCTCCCTCAAGTTTGTACATTTACAAAATGCAAGATTATCAATCTCGATAACTGTTGAAGGAAGTACTACACTTTGTATTGATCTGCATCCATGAAATGTATTTGATTTAATACTCTTAATCCCATCATTTAATACCACATTCCATAAATTCGTGCAGCCATTAAATGCCCAATCACTAATATGTTCTAAAGTTGATGGTAATGTGATACTTTGTAATGATTTACACTTGTTGAATACACTACCTCCAATCTCCTTTAATCCGTTATGAAGTACTACTTCTCTTAAACTACGGCATCCACTAAATGCATACTTACTAATCTTATTCACAGTAGAAGGAATTGTAATACTTTGCAATGCGTCACAATTTGCAAATGCCAATCCTCCAATATCTCTAAGCCCGTCATTTAATATAACTTCCATCAAACTTTTACAATCATAAAATGCTTTATTACCAATCTTGGCAACTGTAGAGGGTATGTTGATACTCTGCAGTGAGGAACAGCCATAAAATGCCTCATCTCCAATCTCTCTCAGATTGTCGTTTAATATGACTTCCCTCAACTCAATACGCTCTTCAAACGCAAGATTTCCAATCTTCGTAACACTTGGATGAAAACGAACATGCGTCACATCCCTAGGAATGAATCCATGTCCTTTGTACCCATCGATCACTATAGCACTCATGTAGTTTTATATGTATGTGTTATACTGATATGCGATGTGTATTTTGTTCGAGGTTTTTGTTCGTGCACATAAATAGCAAACAGGATAAAAGTTTACGCTGTTTATCCAACGGTCAATGTATTGACTATGTACTTTAATACTTCCGATTTATATGTAATAGTTGTATGTTATGGTAACCTTCGTATGTGTATTATTATTGTATGTGCTCGTGTATATATATATTTGTTTTGTGGACGGGGGGATGTGTGTATTTTGTTTTGTGCACCTCTTCTTATTTGCTGGGTATAAAGTTAGCTTTAGAGTATGGTATTTTAAGGCCGATAAGAGATAAGATTGTAATATGCATGTAATGCGGTTATCAATCAGTGAGGAGCCATGCAGATAGCTAACCAATTGAAGAGAACGCACGGGGGCGGGGAATAATTATAATCTAAAAATGGCGAGTTAACGAACGATCAGTATGGCTCACTCAACACTGAGGCAGATTGTAGTAGTGCAAAGGATGGTGGAATGGCGGTAGTAGTATATGCATATATATCTAATTGGTGAACAAATTAGCTGCCAGAGAAGGCATTTATTTAGTACGATTGTCGTTTGAGAGGTAGTTGTGATAAAAGTACACATCTTGTGCACATTTTTTCAAGTCATCGTCATTATCGATGAATATCATATAACTTCAATATAGAATCACATAAACCCACAATACTAGGACCGAGGCGTGGTTTATTATCAATAAGAGTGTCAGTTTCAGCACTGAGGCTTGGTTATGCTTTGTTGAGGACATAAGAGCAGTAATACAAGCATAGCAAACTATTCACATCAGCATTTACAATGAGTACTAGCACGAGAGAAAAGAAGCGTAAGATCGGCATAGATGAGACATCAGATGTGGAGTTTGAGTATAAAGGAAATGGACAGATTATACCAAAAGATGTTGTTAGTGTTGTAAAAAATCATCTGAGTGTTATTGAGATTGAAGAGAAGGCATTTCAGAATTGCAATAAGTTGGAAAAGGTAATGTTTAATGAGGGATTGAAGAAGATTGGAGGAATGGCGTTTGATGAATGTCATTCATTGCAAACCATCAATCTACCATCTACTCTAACCGATATTGATAGTTGTGCATTTCGGTATTGCAGAAACTTGAAGAGAGTAGAATTCAACGAGGGATTGCAGAAGATAGGACGAAACTCCTTTTATCAGTGCAACATAGAAAGTATTAATTGTCCATCATCTTTATTGGAGCTTGGTTCTTGTGCATTTCAAGATAATGTACGTTTGAAGGGCGTAGTATTGAATAATGGTTTAAGGAAGATTGGTTTCCAGGCGTTTGCAAATTGCAATGTATTACAAAGTATACACTTACCATCGACTGTTAATGAGATTGATCAGTATGCATTTCAAAAGTGCAGTAGTCTGAGGACAGTAATGTTAAATGAGGGGTTACAGAAGTTAGGGAAAGGAGCATTTGATAGTTGTACTGCTTTGGAAAGAGTCACAATTTCCTCGACTATCAAGGAAGTAGACGACTATGCATTCAAAGGCTGTGGCCAATTAAGGGAAGTAGTGCTAAATGAAGGCATTAAAATGATTAAAAAAGGTGCATTTCAAGAGTGTACGTCATTGGAAACATTCAGCTTGCCATTTACTTTGAAGACGATTGGTAATGCTGCATTTTGCAATTGTACAAGTTTGAATTTGAGGAAGGTGTTGTTTCATAGCACCTTCTTCGGAAAGATAATAGGGTCGATGGGGATTGGGTTCCATGCCTTCCGAGGCTGCACATCGTTGGAGAGATTTGAGTTTCCTAGTCTATCATCGCGTCTAAGCAATATCATCAAGGCTGGTCAATCTGATATTGAGAGCAAGATAAATGAAATGCGTCCATCTAATGATGAAATTCGAGTCGACCCAAACTTTTCTCTCAGTACTGGGTACGTACAAATGAGGAGAGAGGGTACCGAATTATTTTTATCTGCACAGGATGTTGGCCCTGTTGTAGGGGAAGGTAGAGGTTATCACTGGAATCAAATTGGGTTCAGTGTCGATTGTATTGATGATTTGATAACACTTTATGAATTCAAAGAGAGCACAGTACTGTTCGAATTAGCTTTATGGAAGGCTAGGATTGATCAAGCGGATGATACAAGTCCATCTGATCGCGAGGCCTGTCGTATAGAAGTGCCTGGGCCTGTTAAAGAAACTATCTTGCAGTGCCTTTTAGATCTGAAACATCAGACTTTTGTATATGCATGACTTTAGGTAGTGAATAAAGATTCTAGTTTATCCATACTACCTCATGATATTGAAATAGTATTTATACCATCGCCATCCCTGCCACTCAATACAAGATATCATAATGTCCAGGCCGATACAACAATGATATACTCATCCTCTCTTCCTTAGCACTTACATTTTCCTCCTCCCCGAATACATGATTCACCAACTTCTCCTCACCCTCCGCCATTCTTCCATCCATATACTCAATGATAACTTTCACACCCATACATTTAGCCAATGCCGCCACCTGTACCATTCCACATTCTTTTGCCACTGGTTCCACTTCTCTTGAACAGAATGATGGAACGTCATGATAATTCTCTGCCATTACAAATGGTAAATACTCATCAGGATTGCTCTTCATTTGTGCTGCCGTCATTACCCTCATGAACCAAGTACAGTAATCTGATGTCTATATGTGCATATTATTGGTAAGTGATATGTGATATGTGTTCATATGCGATAGTTTGATGTCGTGTGCACATGATATGTTCATATGATTTGTGCATATGATGTGGTATATATCGAGTGTGTTTTTGTCAATTGAGGAGTAGATATACAGGAATCAATGAGACGGTATACTTAATACAAACTAGACGACCATAAAACATATATACTCACCGCATTCTCTTCGTTCAATTTAGTATGCAATTGCTCTAATGCACTCTCAAGAAGTGTATTAAGCGTCGGATCCTTCCCATCATCCCCTGTAGGTTGCTTGACAACCGATTCAATAAAATCAAACAACTCCACCAATTCATCATAAAACATCTCAATAGTAGTTTCATCATATCCATATTGACATACCCACTTCAATGATTTGGTAATAACATCCTTTAATCTATAAAATTCATCCTTGTTATCACCATTGTTGAGTAGACTACGTAGAAGTTGTTCACATAATGAATACATGAAACCACGATAGAAGCAATTACCATCACCTCTAATTTTACGTATGGATTTATACTTGGTACATAGATAGTTTGCTCCCTTGATGAAACCAGCTACTTGCTGCTGTTGATCATTTGATGTGTCGTCATTGGCATTTGTAGTGTATTGTTGCAATAGTATTGCAATCATTTCATTGCCATGATTGGAAGGTTCTATCATTACTCACTTACCTAATACTTGGGACGGTGAAGGATCCATAAGTGAACATGATACAGGCAAAGAACAATCCGTTGCAAGACCGCCATACCGCTGGAGACCGTCTCTTTGATAATAGATCGCTTATAACCTGACTGAACAAGTGGTGGCACCTAAGAGATAGGAGAGAGTTGGGGATTGCAATCGCTTCGTCTTCCCCTGGGAAACCTCTCTCGTTTAAGCAGGTCTCAACTGTCGCGATATCTCCCTAGTATGTTTCAATATTGAAACCGGTACGTCGACACTAGTAAGAGTTATCAATCGTTCAATGAGAAATCAACGATAGAGCAGTATTCGTTTATGAAATAGAAGTATCTTATATTACGAGATGTGTAGAGAATAGCAAGGAACACGCTTCCAGAGGTGGATAACCAAGTCGTAGCCTAAATCTAAACTAACTAACTAACTAAAGTATTGCAATTGGTAATAGCTGTGATGTTAATGGTTGTGTTGATTTGATTTCATTTTCTATTGCTTCTAATTGTGCTGTTGTTAGTTGATGTTGATTATCAGTAGTATTATCGTCCGCCATGGTTAAAGAAGGAGGGATAGCGGGAGAAGCAAGGTCGACTCTAGAGGTAGGTTTGCTATTGCACAAGATGTGTACTTTTTTGCAAATGACTCAATCCGATGACGATATACCCCAATCAATCGAAAGAAGAAGAGATTATATCCTATAATATAAGTATTATTGGGCAATCAATTCATGAAGTAGGAGAGATAGTTGATAAGGGTATTAGTATTGTGGACAGCAGATAATGATAGTTCAGTTTTCATGTAGATTACATGTGAAAACTCCTTGCTTATTGTATCACCGGAATCCACCAATTGAAATGTTAGCAGTAGTACTCTAGATAAGACAACACACTTTTACTATGATATACATACATCATACCACCTTTAAATGGTTATCGATCTCACAATAGTATGCTGCTCATTTGTTGTTCACGTTGCCGCCGGTATCTTTTTATGAGAGTAGTGCCAGATTTTTAGTTGAGAGTTGTAGTTGTTGCGTTATTCTGCTGGTAGTGTGCCGACAATTCGGAGATATTATTGATAATCAACATCAATAGCAGTAGTATTAGTGTAGGTTACATCGTTAGTTTGGGGTGAGAGGGCGCCGGTGCTTGGCAAACATAAGAGAAAAACGAACACATCTTGAGTACTTTTTGCAACTACCCTACCATATACTGCTTGAGTTAAGGACGTTAAGGGCTAAGGGAAGCAATCTCTCATATATTTCAAATATATCTAGTATTAAGGAAGCGTAATTACAATATAATATGAGTAAGAGGCCAAAACTAGCGTACCATCAGCGAACTACAGCCAACAATTACGACAGAGAAGAAACATCATCAGAGGTTCACTTCGAGTATAATACAGTGAACGATCAGTATGTTCCTAATAATGTAACTCATGTACGGTTTCATCCCAATGTTGGCAAGATTGAAACGTTTTCCTTTCACAACAAGCTACGTTTGAAGGAAGTGGTACTGAACGACGGTCTTAGAGAGATTGGTTCAAATGCATTTAATAATTGCACAACATTGAAAAGTATTGCAATGCCTTCTTCTGTTACCAAGATTGGGGATCATGCATTTGGTTATTGCAGTAGTTTACGAGAGGTAGTGCTTAATGAAGGATTAGAGAAGATCAGGAGGAATGTATTCCAAAGTTGTAAATCTTTACAAAGCATTACAATCCCATCTACTGTTGATGATATCGGTGTGTCTGCATGTAATGAATGTTACAATTTACGGACGATTGTGCTAAAAGAGGGGATTAAGAGGATCAAAGAATATGTATTCCGCAAATGTACTTCATTACATAGTATTACCATTCCATCCAGCGTTACTTGTATTGAGAAGGAAACATTTGATGGCTGCACCAATTTGAGAGAAGTAGTTGTACATAACGACAAAATGCAGATTGGCAAGGAGGCATTTGCTAATTGCTCATCATTGGAGAGATTCAAGTTCCCTCGCCTTTCAAATCGCTTGAATGATATCATTCAAGCTGGGCAAAGAGATATAGAAGTAAAGATGGATGATATTGCTGCCGTAGAATGGAGGAGTGGAGAGCTTTCCATCCCTGCTGTGAGTCGACAAATTGAAAACAGATGGGGATTGACGTATACTGCAGCAGACGTAGATAAAGAAAAACTGAAGAAGGTCAAGGGATTGATTACTTATTATGAAGTCAGGGAGGCAACAACCTTGTTTGAATTGGCATTATGGAAGGCTAGGATTGATCAGGCAGACATATCAATCCCCTCCTCTGATCGAGGAGCATGTCGTGGGGAAGTGCCCGGGCCTGTGAAGGATACAATTTTGCAATACCTATGGCCAGGAGGAGGAATTGGGTACAATTAAGCAACGCCTTGGATGGATTGTTGAATTGATTGCCTATACGGAGGAGTAAAGAGGCTATCGTGAACCGGTTAGAAACCATTCCAAGTGTTGTGGACCTCATATGTAGTATCCCCATAGTATGTCTTAACTCTGCTATAAACGACTGTTAGCTAACATCAGGAGCTTGCTATACCTACCCATATCTATTATCTAGCCAATTATTAAGGAGGAGGTGCACAAGATGTGTACTTTTTTGCAAATATGACGCACAGGGAAGAACAACGATGACGCTACCACACTACAGACCAATCGAGATTATATTATCCCATAGCATTAGCCATGGCGTAGGAGAGATGAATAAGAAAACAAACTACATACAATACAAGCAGAGGAGACGATTCTATTTTCACGGTGAAAACTCCTATTTGTTTTTAGTTACCGGAATCCACCAATTGAGATAACTAGTAGTGCTAGATGAGACCATCACATTCGTACCCTACAAGACATACATTCATCATACCACCCCTAAATGTTTATCGATCTACAAGAGTACAGGAGGTATGCTTATTAGTTGTTACCGGTATCTTGTTATGAGAGTAGATTTTTAAGTGAGACAGAGAGTTGATGATCGATGATGTTTGTTATCCACTGTATCATAGTGTGCCGATTGGAGATATTATCAGTATTCGTAGTATTAATAGCAGTATTAGTAGTAGGTGCTTCGGTAGTAGTGTGGGGTGAAGAGAGGTCGTCGGCTTATTGGCAAACATAAAGAAAAACAACACATTTTGTGCACCTCTTTGTGCACCTTATCACAAACTATCTCCCCTTATCACAAACTATCTATCTATCTTCGATATACTCTAGGATATAGGGATCAGTAATCTTTCACAAATATCAATAGAAACAGTATTGAGAAAAGATAGTTGCAATACAGTATGAGTAAGAGGCCAAAACTAGACCATCAGCGAACTACAGTGAACATATACAAGCAGGGTCATCCCGGCCCTCCTAACAATGTAACAAATATACGGATTCATCCTAGCGTTACTAAGATTGATAATTATGCATTTTACAACCGACGTAGTTTGAAGGAAGTTGTACTGATAGAGGGATTAACGGAGATTGGTCAGAATTCCTTTCGAGATTGTATATCATTGCAAAGTATCACACTTCCTTCTACTGTTCTGAAGATTGGTCATAATGCATTTTACGAGTGCAATAGTTTGAGGGAAGTAGTATTAAATGATGGACTCAGAGAGATTGCAGGTTACACTTTTGCATATTGCTCGGCACTGCAAAGTATTACCATTCCTTCTACTGTACTGGAGATTGGTGAGTATGCATTTAAAAGTTGTACTGGGCTTAAGGAAGTAGCATTGAATAAAGGTTTAACAAGCTTAGGTAGTAGTGCATTTAAAGAATGTACCTCATTGCAAAGAGTTACAATGAAAGAAGGGATTAAGGGGATACATTTCGCGGATGCACTTCATTGCAAAGTATTACAATTCCTTCGTCTGTTAAGGAGATTAGTCAGTCTGCATTTAGTGAATGCATAGGATTGAGAGAGTTAGTACTTAGTGACGGATTAAAGAAGATCAACCAAGGTGCATTTCATGAGTGTACATCATTAGAACATATTACCATTCCTGCAACATTAATCGAGATTAGTATGTTTGTGTTTTGGGGTTGCACTAACTTGAGGGAGGTTGTTATTGTAAACGAGAAAGTACAAATCGGAGATAAT
>Ga0214478_100483_pt1 | contig 23305 bp, 14 predicted proteins | sample M1_20Mar14CPVII9_2_FD_178001 | JGI IMG/M metagenome (GOLD analysis project Ga0214478, IMG submission 178001) | Marine eukaryotic communities from Monterey Bay, California, United States - M1_20Mar14CPVII9sort6BwellD7 | ecosystem: Environmental > Aquatic > Marine > Unclassified | place: USA...
CTCGATCTCGACCTCGTTCAAATCCTCGCACTCGTACACCTATGCGACAGGAGAGTCCATTATTAATTACCGGACGAGGTGATAACATTGTTTTGAATCAAAGTGCACAAGATGTGTCATCAAATGATAATGATGCTTCTAATAGCAACAGTGAGGAGACGATGATTAGGAATATATTCAATACTAGACGAAGAATTCGTTCTGATAGTATTCCGGAAGAGGTTATCTCGGCGCCATCAGTTGAGCAAGTTCAACAGGATGTTAATCTGACAACCACTACCTCCACATCCACAACGAATGCACCCAGAGCAGGACATCTACTTACTTCAATTAGAGAAACAAACTCAAGAAGTACTCGACGATCAACTAATCCAACACGATCACGTCTAGTTGGTCTATCCGATAAACAAAACCCATCTCATCGTAAGATACGACGATGGAATAATGATCGATTCGTCGGCACATCCAGTGAACAGTTGCATCTAACATTACAAAATAATGAAGCATCAGTGACTGAACAGTATTGGAGAGAGTTTTATAGTAAGTAACTCTTTTATATTGTTTCTTATGTACAATAGAGTTGGGTTTTGAGAGAGAGCGATGAAGATTCATTTTATATACTTAGACATGTCTGAAAACAATTGAAGATATAGCATACGTCTGATGTTCCCTCAACTACTTTGTTTGAAATTGTGCCTGCCCTTTTGTTTGATAATAAGATATCTAACCAAACAACTTATTGCCGTCATCTCTTTACAGTGCCAAACTACCCGTGTGAGTACCAATCAGAATTTGCAAGATTAATCACTGATGAATCACACAATGGAAAATGTGTTCGAGAGCGCTTCTTAAAGGGCGAGGTTGCAAATATTGGTGTCAAGAAGAGAAAGGAGAAGAAAGTTGATGACGGCATGACTTGGATGGAGAGAAGTGTCATGATTAAATTGCAAAAGTTGGGCATGTTAGGAGTATCTAATGAAGAGTTGGGATCGAAGTTATTTCAAAGTTTAACTCCAAGGATTCAAACAATTATATCTCGTTCATGTGCACTTGGCGTTGATAATGAGAATCAACAAATGGTGAATGCCTTTGAGCAGTACCTTGTCTCATTGACATTGGAAATCTCGGATAAGGGCAGTCTAGGGTATCCTCCACAACAACCTCAAGAGACATATGATCTTTTTGCTAAGATTTTCTCAAGGCCTCCCAAGATTGTGATGAGGAGTAAGACATCGAGGCACAGATCATCTTCAAGCAACAACTCGGAGTTGAATGCTGTATTGATACCGACAGTTCACTTTTACTTTGCAACCGATGATAATGTCACCTCTGATGGACAGGTTAAGTCCAGCAATGCCTTTTGTAGAATATTGCTCTATGCAGTATGTCAATTTCATGGCCTTGTTTCTTCATCAAGTTTAATGTCATCAAACGGTAAGCATCATATCCGAAAGTCTAGCAAAAAACAAGGTGGGGCCATCAAAATGGTAACAGTTCAAGGTGGCGTGATGGTCGCTCCTTCTTTAAAGCTATTAGATCATGTAGAAGATTTGTCGGAAAGCTAAGTTGTATAAAATATTGTACATAAACTCGTTGTGCTTTGTGTTATCATTAGATCTAGCATAATTGCACCTAGCCTTTTCCTCGGTCTGATCTCATTTCATGATATAGTTTGTACTCGGCGGACTATTTAAGTAATAATCACCAAGCGTTATGAATTCTTTGTCTCTCTCGTTATCCCCATAGCAATAGCCCCTTTTTTGTCAACTTGTACCTCATAGTGTGTCAATCAAATCAACTAATTACTGATTCTTCTTCTTACTCTTCTTAACACTACCAGGTGGCTTGATATCAGACTTCTTCTTCTTTCCACCACCAACTACCTTCATTACTGCATTAATCCCTGAAGTAAAGGGTGAAAATTTTGGACCCCATACCACAGGCATTCGCACAATAGCCATGAAGATCATGAAAAAGCCTACAGCGAACTTTGCAAACAGTTTATCATCTTCCCTTTCCTTCTCATCGGCACCCAATAACAACATGATTTGAGTAGCTACCGGTTTAATAAGTGAACGTAACTTAATACCAATACAACCTTCCACATCATGTGCATAAAAGTGATAAAATGTTGAACATGATAATCCCTGTTGAAATAGCCATGGCATACCTTTCGATAAATAATCATCAAATCCATTCCACACGAATCCACCAATATTACCCAACAATGTAGGAAATAGAATTGGTCCAAAGATGGGTGTTGGATAATAAATTGATGGTGAATCCTTAAACATTACCATTGCAGCATCACTAAATCCACAAACACCACCAACACGAAATACTTGTGAAAATACCGTATGTAATAAGGTACCAACACTTGTATTAAAGAAATGATATCCAATATCCTTTGGTAACCAATTCACTATACCATAACCAATAATACATGATCCGAAGAATACATCATTTGCAAACATTGCTGTTGGTTTGCCCATGAAAATGTTTGTAAAGGATGCTCCGGCGTAGGCTGTTAATGTTGATCTTAGAAAAGAGTGGAACCAATGCATTTGTCCATTCTTATTCGGCCCATTCCGTACTGACATACTACCCTGTATTGCCATGAAGATACATACTGTTTCAGTAGCATAGGGGAAGTCCATTGTTAAAAAGGATACTAGTGGATTTAACATGGTTGAAGTTGATGTTTGTTGTATTGATGTTGGTTTTATATATGAGTGCAATTTCGGTACTTGGATTGGTATTGATTTCTCTACCTTAGTTGCTGTTGTTCGTTTGAGATAGTCGACGGCCTGCTTAGTCGCCGGTGGCATTGGTGTGATGTATAGTTTGCTCTATTGCAGTCTATTGATTGCCGATCATAGGTACAACCTAATATGTTGCGTTGAAACTTATCCCAAACCTAGAAGTTTCAAGGATACTTTTGACCGTTTGCATCAAGACTTACTCTAAAGGTAGCAGTCGCATACTAATCAACTCTCAGAATACTCAACCAATAATAGGTCCTTCTATTCTAGGAAATATACCGTAATTTAATAAAGGATCATCTTCATCAGTAGTATTCAATTGGTGGTAGTGTGGGAAGAAAAAAATCAACGCCAAAAGCAGCAGCAGCTCCATCACCTACTTCTTCTCGAAAGAGGCGGTCTAAACACCAGAATGGTGGTGCTAGTAAACGCAATGTATCTCGTAGTAAAGATAAACTACAAGTTGATAATACTACTGACCTTGACGGCGTTGATACCTCAAATGAAATCAAATCTACACGATCAAACCAAAATTATAAAAATGACTATGGATTGTATAATAAGTTATCAAACTTCAATTATAAAACAGTAACCAATAATAATAAAAATAATAATGTATCAAAAGCACCAAATATCAATGAAGAGAACAATAATCGTAGTGGCAGTACACCGGCATCACCTAAGCGTACACTCAAAAAAAGTATACTATTACCAAGTCCAAATCGTGGCAACGGCAACAACAACAGTGGAGATGTTGGAAGTAGTGCTGGGAGTATTAAATCAATTTTGTCACCCCCATTACGTCGGAAGTCCTCTCGTCGTCGGAGTTTGGGGGCACCGCAACAATCTAAAAACCATACATCGGGTAGTACCAAACACAAACAACCACAAGAGGGTAATATTGGGATTGGGGATAGTATTTCTACAAATGGTGTACAACACAATGGCAGTAGTAATTATGTCACCAAGCTCATGTTTGCTAATAAGAATGTGCTGAAAATAATTCCAACTCTACGACAAAAGGCAAAAGAAGGATATCCCCTTTGTGCTCAAGCTGTTAAAGAATTTGAATTGTTAGAATATAGAGATCTAGATGATGCCATTGCAAATGAATCGGCACCAGAGATTAAGAAGGAATTTAGAGAGTGTAGTTATAAATATGCAAACCTTCTTGGTTTAATTGCAAATCGTGGTCAAGATCTACCGGATGATCTAGAGAAGAGTGCCATTGGTATAATGACATTATTTGCTACCAAAAGTTGTATGAATTTTGTCAATGAATCATTCACACCTGATAAGATGAATCCATTAAACAGTTGTTTGGCATGGTTAGGTGGTCATATGGTTTATAGTGCACTGCTTCAGGCGGGAACAGATTCATCAGTATTGAATCATGCTCAAGTAGGACGTGATTTTCTCGCCCAAAATAGTGCAATGTTTGATGCCCTGGGTGCGTGTAATACAGGAAATGATATTGATCCAAAACATCCTGATAAAGACGTTAGAAAGAAGGCAGACCCAAAGGGCAACAAATTCGAAACAATCGAGGTACAACTTGTGAAGATTGCAGAAGGGGAGCTTTGTGGCCTAACTGGTAGTGATTGTATGAAGTTTTGGAAGTTCTTTGCACTTCTGTTCATGGCATGGAGGGGACAGTACTATTATGTGAAATCAGGGGGTAAACAATATACACTGGTAGAGGCTTCCTTTACAGCAGCTAACTTCTGCCAAGACAACCCAGACCGCAAAGTTCTTGAAAATCAATACATGAAGATCTTGACATTAACTATGTACATGATGCCTAACAGGACAACCTACCCTCCTCCTGTAGTGGTTGAATTGGATCGTCATTTTCAAATCTTGTTGGATATACTACACGGTAAGCTACTTCCTGATGGAGAGACCGAGGTAGTAGCATCTGGTATGACGACATACTTTCAGCAACGGGCCAAGTTGCTCACTCGCGATGGTAATGCCATTGATGATCCAACAACTGATTTAACAATGGCATGGAAAGATGCAAAACTATACAAGTTCAATCTATCCGAGCTGTCAGTTGAACGTCGAGCCATTCTTGAGGAGTCTCCAATCTTTCTGAAATGTGCGGCTCGACGTCTACTACTCGAGTGTGAAATCATCACTCTTCCCATCGCTGATGGGACAATTGGTATCACATTTGAAAAGCTTCCAGACTCATTTGTATGCACAGTCACGGTTGTACACGTCGATCCTTCCCCCTTCCAAGTCGGAGACATAATTTTATCATTGAATGACACATTGCTCTTTGACAAAAGTAGCAGTCAAATTGGTCGTTTAATCAGAAACAGTACAAATCGTTCGGTTGTTTTAATTAGACCACCAAAGTTAGTACAGAAACAAATCGAAGGGGATGAGTCGCTACAATGTCTAATCCAAGTGAGATCTCTCTTGTCTGGGGTTGATCAACAATCACCGCCTAGTATTCAAAAGTTTGTCGAGAATGCGGAAGCTATCTTTTCATGTGGGAAAGGCTCACCTGATGGAAAGGTCCGCTCCACTACAGGATATGATAATGCCCACTTGGCTTCTGCTACAAAATCCAGTCGGTGGTCAACATTCTTAGGAGCCGTAGATGATCCTTTGAAGAGCCTTATTAAAGAAGCAAAAAAAAAACTTTCATCTACGTCAACGCGGTACCAACCTTGAGAAGAATCGTATAAAAGCTTTTTCTCGTGATACAAATGTTATCATACTATCCAATGTAGGTTCACTTGGTATGGACTTATTATCTCAGGATGAAGGAAAGTTTGTCAAAATAAATGGTATTGTATCACAATCGCAGGCAGAGAAGAACGGTGTACGTGTGGGCGATGTGCCTGTATATGCATCAACCTCTATCAAGATATCATATAATAATTTCCTTCGGAATGCTCAGACTATACGACCTCTGATATTTAGTGTTTTACGAGAGACTTGAATCTTCAAGCAATTCTCTGCCACACAAGGAGAGTTCATGGTGACAGTAAGCGGGGAGTAATAATATAATACTGTTTATTTATCCACCTTACATATATAAGCAGTGTGGAGTCGACGACGTCTGCAACTGTTGACTTCCAGCGGCTAGTTTTTGAAGAGTTTGTGAAATCGAGAGAAGAAGAGACCTGGTTTATCTCATCATCATCTCCGGGTTTTACTCTGTCAAGCACATTTCTGGTTGAGGATTAGCAGCAAATACATCCCATCTATATGAAGTAGATTCTAAGTGATAGCTAATGACAACTTACTTACTTACTTACTTACTTACTTACTTACTTACTTTGTTGTATCATAGAGCCAGCCTTCTCACCCTCTAATAATAATGAAAATAATAGTATAATATCAACCCTATTATGTCAACCTAAGGAAGTACGATACATTTATGAACTAACGCTATACTAAGTCTCGATGGTACACATCCGAGATATGATAAGCAAATACAGTGGACGACCGTGCGATGAGCATTTAGTGTTAATAAGTTTAGTCGCATATCGTTTTATCGCTAAACTAATCACTTCCACTACGCACTTACGATGAGTCCACCAACCATCATCACAACGCTGAATCATCAAGCAAAAGTCACCACAGCTCTCACTTTTTATCAAAGAGGTCAATAGAGAATACTCATCGTCGTATTCCTTCATAAACATCCAATAATACATAAACAACAATGGTATCAAAAGGACTCTCACAAGCAGCAAGTCTGCTAGCACTTGCCATGGGCACTGCTGCCTTTGTACCAAGCAACATTGCTGGTGTTCGTAATATCAATACTAATACCGTAGTAGAACAGAAGATTGAAAGTTGTGATGCTATGCTTGCAAGAAATCCTGGCAAGGTATGTTGCAAAGTTTGTGCATATGATGTATGCACAAGATGTGCGCAGAATTGCTAATCGTATCTTTCTGTATCTCACTGAATCTTTCTACTCTTCTTCCCTCTAATACCCAACAAATAATAATATACACACAAACAATTAACAATAATAATTATAGTCACTAATTATCCTTTCAGAAACAGTTACACAAGGACAAGATGTTGACCTAAAGGAAGCATCTTCCTCACCCAATCGTAAAGTTGAATTACCCAATTATCGTAACATTGGTATCATGGCACACATTGATGCTGGTAAGACAACCACCACCGAACGTATCCTATACTACACTGGAAAGTCATACAAGATTGGCGAAGTACATGAAGGTGGCGCTACCATGGATTGGATGGAACAGGAACAAGAACGTGGTATTACAATTACATCCGCGGCTACTACATGCGAGTGGAAGGATCATCGTATTAATATTATTGATACACCTGGTCATGTTGATTTTACATTAGAGGTTGAGCGTTCGTTACGTGTACTGGATGGTGCAGTTGCATGCTTTGATGGTGTTGCCGGTGTTGAACCACAGACTGAGACCGTATGGCGTCAAGCTGATAAGTACAACGTGCCAAGAATGTGTTTCTTAAATAAGATGGATAGGACAGGTGCCAACTTTTATTTTTGTGTAGAAACTATTGTTGATTTGTTAGGTGCCACACCAGCGGTATTGCAATTACCAATTGGTGCCGAGGGTGACTTCTTGGGTATTGTTGACTTGGTTACCATGGAGGCAGTTGTTTGGCAGGGCGAGGATTTAGGCGCTAGTTATGATCGTATCCCATTAGATGAATGTAATGATATTCCATTGGTGGATGATGAACTCAAGGCCAAGGCTAAGGAATGGCGTGAGAAGTTGGTTGAATTGGCAGTTGAGCAAGATGAGGATGCTCTCATGGAATACCTTGAGGGGAATGAACCTGATGTTGATACACTCAAGAGATTAATTCGTCAGGGTACTATCAACTTGGCATTCACACCCGTCTTAACCGGTACTGCCTTTAAGAATAAGGGTGTTCAACCATTATTGGATGCTGTTGTTGATTACATGCCAAGTCCTGTTGATGTTGATGCCATTGCTGGTATTGATGAGGATACTGAGGAGCCCCTCGTTCGTCTATCGAGTGATGCCGAACCCTTCTCGGCACTTGCATTCAAGGTTGCCAATGATCCCTTCGTTGGTTCATTAACCTTCACCCGTGTTTACTCTGGTACCATGGATGCTGGAACTCAGGTATACAACTCCGTTAAGGGTAAGAATGAACGTATCGGACGTATGCTTGAAATGCACGCCAACGACCGTACCGAAATCAAGAGTGCCGTTGCTGGTGATATTGTTGCCCTCGTTGGACTTAAGGATACTACCACCGGAGAGACATTGTGTGATAAGAATAATGCCTGTATCCTTGAGAAGATGGACTTCCCCGAACCCGTTATTAAGGTTGCCGTCGAACCCAAGACTAAGGCTGATCAACAGAAGATGTCCGAGGCACTTATCCGTCTTGCCGCCGAGGATCCATCATTCCGTTTCTCACGTGATGAGGAGACAAGTCAGACTATTATTGAGGGTATGGGAGAACTTCACCTTGAGATTATTGTTGACCGTATGATGCGTGAATTCAACGTCGAGGCTAATGTTGGTGCCCCTCAAGTTTCATACCGTGAGGCCATTACGGCCCCCGCCGAGATTGATTACTCACACAAGAAACAGTCTGGTGGTTCTGGACAGTACGCACGTGTTAAGATTGTCTTCGAGCCTAAGGAATACAGTGAGGAGGAGGGTGCCATGGACTTTGAATTCGCTTCTGATATTAAGGGAGGATCTGTTCCCAAGGAATACATTCCCGGTGTTGTTAAGGGTATTGAATCCGTTCTTGGATCTGGTGTCGTCGCTGGGTACCCCGTCTTGGGATTGAAGGCCACTCTTATTGATGGTGCCTACCATGATGTTGATTCCAGTGTTATGGCATTCGAAATTGCTGGACGTGCTGCTACCCGTGAGGGATTACGCAAGGCCAAGCCAAGACTTATGGAACCTCTTATGCAGGTTGATGTTACAACACCCGAGGAGTACATGGGTGATGTATTGGGTGATATTAACAGTCGTCGTGGACAGGTTGGTGATTTGGGTGAGAGGGGTAACACCAAGACTATTGCTGCCTTGGTTCCCTTGGCTAACATGTTCCAGTATGTCAGTACCTTGAGGAGTATGAGTAAGGGACGTGCCAACTACTCAATGAAGTTGGCCAACTACGAACTTGTACCTTCTGATGTTGAGGAGAAGCTCAAGGCTGGATTCAAGTCTGATGATGAAGAAGAGTAAATAATAAATGAGAGATGTAAAATAAGATAATAGTTGGAAAAGTGAGACTATATCTCTGATATAGACAGTGAGTTATAGTAATTAAAAGTACTAGGGGAGCTATTTATACCTGTATACTTGATGCTATTTATATAATTTAAAACCACGCTGTGGAGTAGGCATATCATATCATCCTCACAAGCGTCTTCCCTGCTCATACTATATTTACTATGTTTTTTTTTGCAAATAATACCTTTGCAAACATCAAATCATTATAGTTATAGCCGTCATCTCAGCCCTCATCTAAACCAATCATATAGTTATTATATAGTCAGCCGTCATCTCAGTCGTCACTCGACCAATTAAACTACTGCTTGGGGATGAGAGAGAGTATCTTCATGGGATTAAATTCGTTTTTTTTCCCTTTGAGCTGGACTCGGTTTGGAAAATACATAACATAGTTATGCAGAAACCTTCTTCTTATTTTTCTCGCACCACAATAATCTATGGTAAGCTGATGTACACTTTTTTTCAAGGGCGGTTATACGATCTCGCGTTTCGCCAACCGTATGTCCTAGCAGTGGTGGGATATATGTTACAGAGTATTTATTGCATCTAATTGCAAGCAATTCTTCTTTCTTTTTGAATTTAGCCACACTCTTACCAAAGCTATCGTTGAAAGCATTCTCCCATTTTAACTCCTCCGCTTTGTCTTTTGGAGTATAGAATACTGGTGTTAATGGATAATAAAGGTCTTTCAGTACGACAATTCTAGTAACCCAACCCCGAGTACTCGTGCCATTACTATCTTGTGGCCAGAATAGCAATTCAGCAGGATCACATTGGATCATTGAAATTGGCTGTAACTGATTTCCAACGGGTGTTAATACTTCTTGATAAAGTTGGTAAGAATGTCGAGCTTGAGCTGTTGCTTTAGGCACAGTTGTCTCGTATAGTAGCTGCATAGCAATAGGGACCATAATTTTTTGTTTCTCGGGTGTTTGTTGAAGCTGATAGATTAGTACTTCTTCTCCAACTTGTCGGGGTTGAATATCCAAACTATTGGGTTTACTGTTTCCCTTCAAGGAGTCGACTAATGATCTAAGAGCTGTAGTAAGTTGTAAATCTATCTTTCCGCTTCTTTCCATGGTGGCAATCAGTGCGTCTTGAGCTGTGGGTGGTCTGTGTTTACCAGTCACTCTGCTCGTCTTGATCCAATCATTCACCACTCGGTTAAGAATCGCCGTCTTCTCCTCTTCAGACGAAGCGGATGCAAGTTCAGCAAGAAGATCCTCGGCTATGGAAGTATCATATTCGCCTCGACTACCTTGAAGTGAATCAACCGATGATCTCAGAGATGTAGTAAGTTGTACATCGACCTTTCCACTTCTTTCCATTGTGGTAACCAATGCATGTTGAAATGTGGGCGGTCTGTGTTTACCAGTCACTCTACTAGTCTTCAGCCAGTCATTCACAACTCGAATTAGGATAGCCTTCTTCTCCTCCTCGGTTTCTACTTCCGCTAGTTCAGCAAGAAGATCCTCGGCTATGGAGAGAGCACTGTCATGTTCACTGTTTCCCTTCAATGAGTCGACTAATGATCTGAGAGTAGCAATACATTCCTCGCTAAAGTTGCCACTTCTTTCCATTGTAGTAAGGAGTGCATGTTGAGCAGATGGTGACCTCTTTTTGTTAGTAAGTCTACTGTGCATGATGATCTTGAGTGCCTGTTCGAGGTAATAGGTTCTTTGATCATTCGTTCTCGCCATTGAAAGTATATTCTTGCTAGATCGCCCAACGTGACAATCAAGCTTCGTTTCTGTTAGCCTAGTCTTGTCAATTTGCCTCTGTCTTCGTTCATACTTTCTGACTTCGACGACTTGAAGACCATGATTCTTTGTTGCAAGAGGACTCTTGCCTTCCCGGTGACCAACAAGTAGTGAAAGTCCCATCCTAGCTGCAACACAATTGTCTTCATGAGCCCGACGGGAAGAGTGTACACGCATCGCAATGGCAGTCAAAGCATTCCCAAATATTGATTGATTGGTTTGGATGGGATCACTTGGATTTGTAAGCGTCTTGACGACTGCCTGAGCATAATGAAATGACATTGCAGTAATCGTATGGCGATCGAGTTCATCCAAAGAGAAGTAGCCATCGAACTTTGATAGCAGGATTGGACACCATGGAGTGTGGTGAATTATTAAGCTAGCCTGACCGTCAACATTTATGTGCCCATATATTATACAATTGAGATACTCATCCACCTTGACGTATCCCTCCTCTTCAATGACGTTTTTCAAAGTGAAGTCTACATCCTTATATGCAATCTTACAGTCTTCCATGAAGATATACCGCACACACAAGCTCACTTTGTTAACACCATCAGTGGTTGAGATTTTATGTTCTCTGATTATCATCACATGCTCAGTGCGAACAAATTCATGTTCTTCGGCAGTATAGATACTATTATCATGCGGGGCATCTGCAGGAGGTGATCGAGTGTAAACATCCATTGCCGTTCCACCTTCACCAAAAGCATCATCCTCACCAAAGAGTTCATTATACAACGAAGGAGTAACCACAATTCGAGCTTCACCACTCTTGAGAGGGTGATATCCTGGCTTCCAAGATACGCTACTGATACTCCGAACGAAGGTTACATTGGCTAAAGGAGATTGTAGAAACTCCTCCACCGTTGAGATACTTCCAACAACATTTTCTTGCACAACAGCGTCGGCTTTAATACAGAAAGGCATCAAGTCATCTATCTTGTCTTCATGTATTACAGAAGACGGCTGCACACGAATGCCTAGCGTTGGGAAATAGTTTTGCTGTCCACTTTCTACAGCATTGAGATCCCTAGCCTTGACCTTGCCACGAATAGTACTACCACCGCCAAGGATAGCACACTCATCCTCACTAAATACAAGAGAACGGGTGTTGATACGGTAAAAGGATGAAAGTTTGGTCCTCATTGACCATTGAGCAGCACCGGTCAATGTCATATTGAGTAACTCTTCATGACTGTTGAATTTGCAAATCTCGTGAATATCCAACTGAAGTTTACGTAAGATCTCAATTGACTCTTTCTGAGCATAATCATAGTTGAAGGTTATCTGAAACTTGTTGTCTAGGTAACGTCCATCTGAAGCTCGACCCAAGTTTACTACCCTGCCAATCTTGTCAGTGTCAGGTATACGATATGTGCCTGCATCTGTACAAGAAGGCGAAATGGGAACGTATTTAAGGTCTCCACTTTGCTCGAAGGACGAGCTTGGATGAAATACGTCACCGAGTGTTGATATCTGAGCTACAGCCTGGCTTTCCAAGCCAAGTACAATTGATAGGCCTGAACCGTCATTTAAAGAAGCCGTGTATGGCCTGTTAGCCAAGTGGCCGCTAATACGGCAACTCATAGGAGTATAATCATAAGAAGAGAAGATTCAGATAGTAAAATCCAAAAATAAAATAAAAAAAAGCGACTCACCTATTTTCCCCACAATGGGACTAACGACTAACTCTCGTTTAAATCGCACTACTCGTCCGACTCGTCTCTACACTACCTTCCTTCGATGTTTGATATAAAACAACTGTCCATCAGAATTCTGGTGCTATTGGTTCTCTTATTCAGTCAAATCTACTTGCTGAACTACTCTCAAACAATACACTCTTTGGATGAAATTGATGGATTGACTTGGTCGAGGAAACAAAACACACACCACACAAGGCACTATCGACTGGTTGTTAATAATCTCTACCACTGTTCGGTTTGACCTAGATTTGCAAACACCTAGACTTTCCGAAAGCTGCGAGCTTTTTCGTCGATACAGCTAAAGCATGGCTAACTCCATTTTGTATCATTCAAGGATGCAATACTTAAAATCAAGAGACGATCATACCTCGAACAGGAAACAGAAACGTAAATCATCTCTAGATCTCTTTCATTCAACTCAGAATAATGCCGATACTACCCAATTCTCTTGTCTTGATGAGAAAGTTCACGGCCCTTGTACTCCGGAAATTCTTGTCCCTCCATCTGAATTAATGACAAGATCTCGATCATTTAGGCAGGCTTATTGGAAGCATCATGCTAAACCAACCATTCGAGAAGTGGAGAAATTGGATATAAAGAGTATAGATGAACGTAAAGAACGTCTCAATCACAAAAGAAGGGAGATATTGGAGAGAATACGGACCAAGGAGGCGCACAAACGGCAACAAGACATGAGACGTCGAGCTGAAAGAGTGCTCTCGGGAAGAATGCATGATGAATATTCCAATGATGAATCAGATGACGACAGTGAAATGGATGAATCGTTCAGTATGTTGTCGCTTTCACCCGAGTCGAGTAGAAAGAGCATGCGCCCAAGCTTGGCCATGATGCCGAAAGGACAAGGAAGAAGAACACTTATTTTGTCCAAAGATTCATCACAAGAGGAGTCTTCCAACAGTGAACACGAAGAGTCTGCCTTCTCATTTCTATCCGAATGGGGTAAAGAGGGGACATAAAGTAAGCAATTATGATCAACACCCTAATTTATACAATTACAACATAGTGTCTTACTTGTTGTTGTAAAACTCTACCTGCCATTTTCACTTTTATTGCTTCTTCTTTGGAGGGACTTTATGCAATGTAACACCCTTTACACTTGAATTTACCGCACTACTACTCATACTTTGAGGAGCCAACTCATCAATCGCTCTCATCCATAGTGTTGTGTTTATAATGTGTGTACTAACACAAACTACACAAAGCTCTTTGAGTATCCACAACTTTCTCCCCAAAAATAAGCTGCTGGCAATTGCTAGTGAAGATATAATCATATTAACCGATGATGCAAATAATATATTTGGTTTCAACTTCTTATCATTGTCTTTGTGATTTACAACTGAGTTTAATCTCTTTAGCTTTTGTTTCAACTTTCTAATGATAAAATATCGTATTATTGTGTATGTATAGAAGAACATTCCTAGGACTCCGTTTGGTATGTCAAGTATATGGCCATGTGGTACTATTCCAAAGTAGGACAACATCTTCCCCTCTGGTAATGAAAATACAGCACTTTAATTGATATGAGAGATGGTTAGTACAATAAAAATAAAAAGGCATTAAACAACATATAGTGACATAATAGGCTCAGCCCCCTCCATCAATTGAATTAGGGGGTTTCATATTTCTTCTTCACATGCTATCCAAAAGAGGATAACACAGGAGACTAATCCTGCAATCTGTGTAGCTGGTAAAACATCATTGCCAATAGTAATGAACATAATATACATCAATCAAAAATGTGCATATCATATATGTCTCGTACCTGCAGCTTGCTCCAATGACCTATAACATTGCAAACAATTATGAAATTAATCAAATAGATATATTAGAGATAGAATAGCAATAATACAGCATATCACAACAACAGAATTTGCAATACTAAACATTAAAATCACATACCTCTATATCACAGAGGGCTGAATATTCATCATTAGGATCGTCCTTGTGTTCCACTTTATGTTCTACATAAACGGAGTAGGCACTCAGGATAAAGCCAATTATACCAAGTAGGGCATTATTGAATACTTTGCTGATCATATTGCAAACGCTGATAATATTACCCAAATATCATTGACAATTGAACAATTCACAATAATTGACTCAACCCTACGACGGACAGACTCATTCAGTCTAGATTGAGAATGAGAGCTCTGATGATAGAGTACTTCTCTTTCATTGATAGAGATTATCACAATAAAGGAACAAAAATAACATGACAAAACGTAATAAAGTCGCTGCACAAGGGAAGAAACACAAGGTGGGTAGTCCTTTAGTGTTAAATAGTTCCTAATATGATACCTTTGACTTCCTCTTCTCTCTTCCCACACATAATAATAGGGAGGTGCTCCCACTGGCAAACAGAAGGAAAGTATGGAAGATAGGAGGAGATCATATGAACATCATGATCACTGTCATAAAGTACAAAAGTCGCCTACTCATACAGTACCGATCAAGCCGTCTAAGTACGATGCAATCGGTGACATACTAGTCGCGGAAGAGATTGCGAATAAGAAGTCCCGTCATAATCGATACCTTCATGCACACCAAACTGGACTTGCCCATTAGAAATAGAAACCTAACGATGCTCCAATAACACCCTTAGATATCGTCATCTTATCTCTTAGTAGATCCTCCTAGCCACTAGACTGTTTTCTTGGATCCCAGTCAAACCCTATGGCATCCAAGCTTGCTTTTGCTCTTAGTTAGTTTCTTACCAGGTTTTCCTGTATTGTTGCGAGAGGTTCTTATACTATTGCAAAAGTTATAAAGGCTTGGATCTTCCTCTTTTCTAACATTCAGATGTCCGTTCTTCTTTTTGTATGCCTTTAGATCATCAAGTCGAATGTCAAACTGTTCTTTCACTACCCACTCAAATCCCAATGCATTTAACAATGCTATCCGTTCCTCATTCACAACTACAGTAGATTTATCCGGATGATTATGAGCATATCTGATATTTTGACAAAACTTGAAGAGACTTTTATCTTCACTTTTTTTCACTCTGGTATGCCCATGTTCATCTTTGTATGCCTTTAGCTCGTCTAACCTTTGTTGAAATGGCACTCTTTTCCTCTTATTCTTCTTCTTACTCTTCTCCTCTGGTACACGTCTTTTCTTTTTTGCGGGTTCTTTAGTTGACTTAACATCTTCTTCTCCGTCTGCCAAACTACATACTTGATATATATCATCGTTTTTCATTTCTTCTTCCGTGTTCATATCTGAAAGCAACGTATCATCTCCACTCTTTTGTAGTTTAGCATTATCAAGTTGAGCAGTATCATCAGCCACATTATATCCTGGTGAAGGTACTACGGGCAATGGGGGCAAGGAGGGTATCATTATTTGTGTATCCCCTGATGGTGAAGTATCTTCTCCAACCTCATCTTTCCCATCTGATGCCAAGTTTTCAATTTCAACAGCATCTAATCCTTTCTGTGCTGGTTTATCTATCTCCATGTCTTCCTCTTCACTACTACTATCACTGTCGCTGTTTAACGCGGCAAGTGCACGCAAGGCAATAGGGCTCATATGTTTAGTCTTCTTTTTCGATCCAATTCCTCTTCAGCTGATTTTGTTGGTGATGCTTTGGAAGATAAATTAGCATCTTCTTGATCTAGTTGTTGTGAGTGGGATACTTGTTGTGCAGAAGAACTATCAACAGCCATAGAACCTAAGTTTTGATTACTGTGAATTGCAGTTGATAATTCATGTTCCAATTCATGTATACATTGTTTATCTCCTCCTCCTTCTAGATATTGTACCCGTTGTGGTTGAAGTTGTAAATCAGTTGGTGCATCAACTGATATTTGTTGTTGAGTAGGTGCGCCCCCTACATCCCAAGGAAGACGTTCAAGCCCATTTTTCTTTAGTAATTTACGAGATATACAGTGTACTGACGGCATGGTAGTATACATATAACATAAAAGGAGACACAAACTACCAAACAAACTGCCTATAATTGAGTTGCAAACCCTGAATTGCAAAAACTAAAAACCAATGTATAGCTCATATGTGAGCACCAATTGAAAAAGCATTATCAAGCTGATCTATTCACTATATGCATTGACTATATTGTCAATATTGATCTACTGCTGTATATAATTATATGTTTTGTATCTCATAATATGAGTGCGCTGTACCAAACGATAAGTTCTCACATTGGCGCCGGGCGCCATTATCTAGCCACTCATAAAATTTCTAGAGCAATACACTGTAGGTACAACTTGCGGTCGGTAGTACTAAAAAGATATTACTTCGTATACTGTAGACATCGCATCTAAACCAGTTTTTAACGCTCTTTTCAACCATAGCGGTCTCATTGGACGAATAGTATTATTTATTAAGTAATAGTTATTAGAAGTTTCAGTAGTTATTACATCTTTCAACCCGCAAAGAGTCGCTCATAAACTTCCAATAATACAACACAGGGATGGACAGTGCAAGAATGATCAATCCGGAGCCCCTGCTCTCCTCTTCGGCGGCGAACCCGTCTGGGGACAATCTAGCTGCGTCGCTCGTCCGCGATAAAGCCTATGTCGACAAAGCGGGTGGGAACGATGGGGGTAATGCCTGCATGGATACATTCTGCAAGATTGTACACTGCAGCCACGCCTTTACTATGCTGGTGGCCACGATGATGCCATCCATCTTCAGCCCCGAATACAAGCTTGGGTTCCTAGTCGGAACCCTTGTTTGTGTCGGGAGCATCTTTGAAAACCCATTTCTATATTGGATGAAGAAGACGCGGGTCTTTCCAAAGTACATGGACGTCACCTTGCTGCTCACCATGGCGTCGCTGACCATCGTGGCATGGACTCAGGAAAACATAAGCGATTGGCTGATGGTTCACTTCATGCTCATCCTTTGGGCGTCCATCTTCGTCGAGTCATCCATACTGTGGGTGCTGGGGTATCCCTATGGAAAGGCTGCAATGGCGGACGAGGTTGACGATTCCGGGCTCACCCATCCATGCGTATGCCACTACATTCGGATGACTACTGGTGCATTCGTTTTGCTCTGGTTCCTGTCAACTGTGGCTGTCATTCCTGCCGCTGTGTATTGGGAGATGGGTATGAGAGGCGACATGGCTAAATTCAAACAGGCAGCAAATGTAGTTCAAATAGGTGTGTATGTGAACATTGGTTTGGGGGTCATTAGTGGCATCTGGATGGCGTGGTACGCGAAACACTTTTGGAAGAACATCGATAAAATCGCTGCCAAGTACGAAGAGGAAATCAAGGAGTGGGATGAGCAGCACCCCGATCATGCAATGGCACAGGATGATTACATTGAGAGTAGGAACAATGCTTAATTTATGTTGGTGCGATTGGCATGCACAAGACGTTAGTAAATGGATATTCAATCTCTGAGGTGGATGTTTTGTGGATACAATGAGTGATCTTGTTAAAGTGAAGAGCTACCTATGTGTGAATGGGTGATTATGTAAACTACTGTAATCTAGAGTATATTAATCTGATAAACTATATTTGATATATATCATTGTTCTTCATAATTTCTTCTTCCGTGTTCTCCGCTTAGCCATCACATGTGAGCACCAATTGAAAGAGTGTTATCATCAAGCTGATCTATTTGTTGACTATATTCCCAAGAACTCTACTATCTATGTTTATATGCTGCTCATCTCATTATATGAGTGTGCTTGTACTAAACTACACAGTGATGTGTTAACAAGGTTAGCAGAAATTTCTTATTTTCAAAATGCGAGAACTGGGCTCAATGTTGTATATATCATTGTTGCTTGCTATTGTAATTGATAGGCGGCGGCCCCGTATTGCACACTCAAAGTAGGAGAGTTGATATTCCTCTTTTTATTGATGGCAACAGCGGCGATGGTTTAATGGTTTAGTTGATTAAAACGACTATATTTCCGAGTTTATACTTTGAATTGCAAAACATATTGGCATTGCAACATATATGATACGATTGCAAGTAAATCATTAGCTGCGAGATTATATCATTGTATCTCCATAATACCCAAGCAAATATGAATTCCTCATCGTTTAAAGGGGCGAATAGTATACATACCCTTGGTCGGGGTAGCTTGAGTAAGATTAATGCGAAATTTCCATATGCTTCACCAACCAAACAAGGTGGGGATAATAGTTCTGGTATTACAACAGAAATTACCACAAAGGAAGAAGATTCAATTGCACAACATTGCAGTAATGCCGCAATAGCTATATCATCAATGTCTAATATAAAAATTGGTGATAATGAAGACAGTGCATCAAAATCAAAAATAGATAAAGGAAATAGCAATGAAACATCTATTAATAATGATGAGGATAACAGTCCAAGTAAAATGGGCTTTAGTGCAAAGCTAAAGATGTTTGGATCAATGCAACAACATCAGTATCAAAAGAAGGATAATACTGAACAATTCATATCAAATGATTTATTTGATTCCAAACGAAGTACAACAAAGCCTTTGAATGATTTCAGTGATGATATACCTCAGTCAAAGAAGCCGACTGCTGATCAGTCCTCTGCCAATGAAAATGACACATCACCAGCTACTAAAACTACATCTCCCAGGCTATCATCTCCGGTTGGAGCTAAGAAGAGGATGGCATCATTTCTTAAATCAAGAAAGTCTATTGAATCTGCATCATCGCCGCCATCTTCTCAATATCAAGAGCTTGGCAATACGTCCGCAGTAGTAGAAGATGGCAATGATTCTCACGATGTAGAAGACAATACTCCAAGTTGTGAGGAAGATAATACCAACACAAAAGGTCAGGAGGAGAAGGATACTCCAAAGACTCTTGGTAAAACTGTGCCCTCCTTTCTCAAATCCAAATCATCAACAAAGCAAGTAGGTGCATCAGCAGCGGCAGCTGTAAAAAACTCTTCTAATTCAACCCCAGTCAATGAAAATAGTGTAGATCAATCCCCTACCAATGAGCAGCAACCACCAATAGATAAGATCAAAGTTCAAGGGATGAAGAAGATTGCTTCAATTAAACAACAAATTAAGCAAAGCAGTCCACAAAGACAGCCAAAACCAAAGCAACCAAAACATATTCCCTCTTCACCAACAAAACAATCTACTCAACCAGCACCAAACTCTAGAAATAATAGACCACCAAAGAAGAATTCAATACCAGACACCCAATCTCATCGGAATAAGAGTAGTAAGATACCAACAAGTAACATGATTAAAGCAAAATCACGTCAACGATTGGTATTAGAACAAGTTGCATCACAATACTTTTTAAGTGAGAGGAATCAACAGCGCAATAATAAGTATGTTGGCGTAATTGATTATGGTTGTGATGGAAATGCCAAAAGAAGTGGTGTAAGTAGCGCCTTGGGCAATATTATAGATGAAACTTCCAAGACCGATGCTGATGAGAATGTAGATAGAGAAGCTGTAGTTGAATTCTTGGAGGGGCATATTCAAACTGGTGATGACGACGAAGATGATGATGGGTTTGTAGTAGAAGGAGAAGATGCCAAGAATTTAAGTATAATCACTGAGGCGAGTTTGAGTTCATGTTGTTCTCGAACATCGGCAAGTGATAATAGAAGTCGAACTAGTGGCGATACTGGATCATATGAATCGCAAATATCACGGGAAACAAACATTGATCGGATATTGGAAATCGCAAGTGATCATCTATCACTCGGTAAGAATGATTTGGCATTATTGGCATATAGAAGAGCAATGAAGGTTGCCTTTGCTGATGTTATGAGAGTGAAACAAAAGTTAGTTGAGGTTAAAAAACGTCAACAGGAGGGTAATTTGGATACAGCTACAGCAGAACTAACACGGAAGGAGGAACAACAGTTTGAGTTATCGTTACTGGAGGTGGCATCACGTGTTGCTGATGTTCATAACAATATGGGAGTAGTACATGAGATGAATCGTCAGGAAAGTCCGCGTTAGTGTTGTTTTATTGTATGAATTTATGTGTTCAATATGAAGTACTTGATATCTGAGTGCTTCATTTGAACTTATTTTGCCTTTATTTGATTGCCTTTGCGAATCTCATGTACTAACAGAAGTTACTATCGTCTCTCTTCCATCTTCATAAACTGTGAAACGCGCATCTTCCAGTATGAAAAGGCCAAGAGCTCATATGAAGATGCATTAGAAGTGTATCATAATACATGTAAACGATTCGAAGAAAAGGGTGATCCTGATGTAGATCGGACGTCAGCGAACGTTGAACGGATGACACTAGCATGTAATTCAGAGAGTTCACGAAGGGCATTACATGATAAGGCACTCCGAATTGCCAAGAATGTAGGACAAGAACGAAAGTTGGCTAAACGACAGAGTATGCTAAATGAGGCAATATCAATATTAAAACAAGCTTTGGAACTAGAGGGTGAGACTATCGGCTTATCTCATCCCGTGGCCGCCGGAACTTTGATTAGTATGGGAAAGTATCATTATGAACTGAGAGAGTATGACTCCGCTGTTTTTGAAATACGACAAGCTATAACCATATTGCGCAATGCACTGGGCGGATTACATCCACAAGTGGGTAAGAGCACATTGCTATTGGCAAGTATATATGAACGACATGGGGTGGATATCTCTCCGGTGGGTACAAACAAGGATGATTCTGAGTTGGAGTTGTATGTAGATGCCTTGGAACCGCTAAAGGCTAGATTGGGAGAAGTCCATCCAGAGATTGGTTGTCTTTATTCCAAGATTGGGTATCTATATGGCAAGAAGGGTGATTCAAACTTGGCACTTTTGGCATATAAGGCAAGTTTAAAGGCATATGGCGAGCCGTTCAGTACTGTTGTCTCAAGTGGAGTTAATAAAGAAGTTTTGTCAATATGGGCATGTGTTAGTGAACATCTTTTGGGTCTAAAGTTACATGAAGAAGCGGTAGTTGCTAGCAATCGCACATTATTCCTCCTCCGGTTGTCAAAGAATACTCTTTTCCAAGGTGCGCAAATAACATCATCGAACAACAGTGTGAGTAGCAGTGGTGGTGCCGCCTCGACATCTAAGAAGTCTCAGTCTCAAATGACTATAACTTCTGATACCTACTATGAGTCACTGTTCACAACTTTACAAACATTGGCACAAGCGCATACATCTCTTCAGAACTACTCATTGGCAAGAGATGCATGTGCTGAATCACTTGATCTTGCTTGGGAAATGGCTCTGTCGACGAGCAGTAGCTCAAATGATAATGCCTCAATCCTCAGAATTGTTCGAGGATTGAAAAGAATGGGGAAGGCGACGTTACTTGAAAAGCATTATGCACCTGCTTTAGAATGCTTCCTGCCGGCTCTTCAACTCTTGAGATCTAGTAAGGAATTGGAATCCACCCTAGACTGTGCAAGTGTACTAGGTAGCCTTGGATTCTTACACCTCAAGCTGAGAAAGTTTACAGAGTCGAGCAACTTCTTGAGAGAGTGCTTAAGATTATATGAAATGAATGGTGAGGGTGACTTATATTATGTGCTGTGTTGTTTTGCTGGTATGTTTGATCTCCGATTCTCATAATAAAAATCCTTTCTTTTTGTTTTAGGTGTTGATGGCAATGATCGTGAGACGAGGAAGATCCAATCATGGTTAGAACTGTCCACCTCTAGAGAGGATGAGCTTCATGCACCTCCTCACTTCCTTGAGATTCCAACAATTGTCTTTGATGAGAGTAGATGATAGATATATGTAAAGTTTTGTGTATGTATGATTGAGTGCCGAGCGAGCTTAATGGTTGGCCTTCAATCTATATATGTATACACTGTAATCAAGTAGTAAATAGTAATTTAAGTGTTAGCATTAGCACATTTTTATCTTCTCTTTCACAGCCCAATCTTCCCTAGTGCTGCTATGAGCATCTTGCCAGCGCTACTATCTAATACCATCGTTGATACCAACACTGTCAATACTACCCCCAAGATATCCATGACAACCTGTATAGTTGTACTCGAATGTGCTGGGTCTACACCAAGTTTTTGCAATAGCAGTGGCAATATCGCACCCAAACATATACTTGAAAAAACAATCATACTTAACGCCAACGTCACAGCCATTGTTTCAGGGAAGGGTGTTTGGAAAACAATAGCCCTAACAAATCCAGCTAAACTTAATATAATCGATAATGCAAATGCCATCTTTAATTCACGTGAAAGGAATTGTAATTGTGTTTCCTGATTTAAAGTACCGAGAGCCAATCCACGTATAACACGTACACTTGCCTGGTTACCCGCATTTCCACCGGCACCAACCAGCATTGTTAAAAAGTAGATAATAACAGGATGATCTTGTAATAATAATTCATTCCTTGATAATATAAATCCTGAACATGATTGTAATGCTAATAAACCAACTAGCCACGTAGCACGTGACTTGAATGCATCAAGGAATGTTACTGACGGGCCATCGACTGGACATTCATTCCCTGATATTGATGATGTCCATTTAGATGATGTATCGTCATATTCACATAGTTCATCTTCACTTTCTGGATTTGGCCCGTTGGATAATCCTAATTCGTCATAGTTATTATTATCTTGTTTTGTTGGTATAATATTTGATTTTAAACTACCTTCACCTTCAAAGTCTTCTATTATTATACGTTGTTCGATATTGGTATTATCAACTGTATCTTTTTGTTCATGTTGTTGTTTAATCAACTGATCATTCTGTGTTTGCAACAGTTTTAATCTCTCTTGCAATAATTTGTTTTCCTTTTGCAATGTGAGCACTGTGGTATCCTCTCCGTTAGGAGCGGCTGTCTGTACTGACTGGCCGCCATCACTGTTATTGGATGATGATGATAATGGTAGATGATGTCTTT
>Ga0214478_100487_pt1 | contig 23269 bp, 20 predicted proteins | sample M1_20Mar14CPVII9_2_FD_178001 | JGI IMG/M metagenome (GOLD analysis project Ga0214478, IMG submission 178001) | Marine eukaryotic communities from Monterey Bay, California, United States - M1_20Mar14CPVII9sort6BwellD7 | ecosystem: Environmental > Aquatic > Marine > Unclassified | place: USA...
TCTGATCATCCTCGGAAGTCTTGACTTCCTTATCAGCAGAAGGAGGTTGTTGATCCTCGCCACTGTCAGGACTCAACGATGAGTTCTTGTGAGTGAGAGATGACATCTCAGACAACTTGGCCTGGCCATTCTTACTTGGTGGATCACCAGACGAGTCTGATACATCTTCACCAGCAGCCACCTCCGTTGAACCCTGACCTGCCTTAACCTTCACCTCAAGCAAAGGAGGGTAATTCTGCTCAGACGAATGTCCCGAAATCTCATGCAACATTGCCGCGGCATTGCTATCATCACGGTTATTTCCATTGCCATCTTCATTACCCTCACAGCTCTCATCTTCGTCATCGTCTACAGATAATGCACGTTGCTCGGCAATAATCAAATCTCGGATCAATCGACGTATACTCTCACGAGAATTGGGTACGATGATATCCTCGATATTGGCACCAACTAAGCCTGACACTTCATGTTTCAACACACGCTCTACTTGCATGGAACAGAATGTAATAACGCCATCGGTACTAATGGCAATCACAGGATCAGGAAGGTAGGATAGGATGAGAGCCTGACGACGTAATCGAGCATTATCCTTGGTCATTTCCTCGATGAGAGCCTTCTTCCGAGCTCGGGATGTTGATGCCGACTTACGATTGGCTAGACGTTTGGCATGACGCTTCTCCTCTTTGCGTCTCATATCGGCAATTAGGAGGCTCATTTCTTGAGGAATCGCTTGATGTGCTTCACTGAGTTGTTTCGCATGTGATTCTGTGAACGATGATGAAATGGGTGGGTCGAGAAGAAGAAAGAAGAAGAGTTAGAGAATGTTTTGTCCAAGAAGAGAATGCACTCTACTTCAAACAGACGAAAGATAGACAAACTTACCAAGTTGATCCAGACTCCAACGTTGCATTGTAGTAATTGGAATATTCGCTTGTAACATTGTAGGTACAGCAGCAACACTCGAGGAGGGAACTGCCGCCAAAGCCGCCGCGGCGTTATGATGATGACCAATATGATGATGCAAAGCAGCTTGAACAGCAGCAGCTGCTGATGTGGGCTGCTGTAGTGGTAGTGCACTTATGGCGGCAGTTGATGCTAAGGAAGTAGGTCGATGATGATGAGAATGCAATGGTAGTTTCTTCTTCTTCGTCTTTGACTTCTTGGCAGGAGGAGCGGTAGTAGTGGTGGCTACTGCATCCTTACCTGAGACTCCGGCATTAGCACTGAAGGAGCTACCACTTGATACAGCGGGTATAAACTTCTTCTTTGGGTCTGTAGTAGTCGTAGTGGTCGGTTTGTTGACTGTCAAAGTGAGATCATCTGAACTTGGTCTTTTCTTGGGTTGGGTAGCAGCAACTGCTGTAGAACAAGGCTGCTGCTGTACTGCCAATGCTTGAGGAGCAACATGTGAAACAGCAGGAACTTGATGATTCGAGGAATTAATCATTGTAAGTGCCTGAGATATCGCCGCCGCTGCCAATCCAGGATTGACAGTTTGAAGCAACTGTGCCGAGGCTAGAAGTTGTTGTTGCTGAGCAAAGTTATTATTAGGGAGTAATACTTGTGGAGGAGCAGCAGGAGTAGGAGGTTGTGCCGCCGCTCCAGCCAGTGCTTGCAACAACAAAGGAGGCAAACCACCAGGTGTGGGTTGAGGTGGAGCAACTACTTGTGGAATACTGCCACTCAGAATCTGAGATAAGAGTTCATGAGGTTGAGGAGGCACTTGAGCAGTAGGCATTTGTGGTTGTGGTTGTTGGCTGAGCAACTGTTTCATGTAGGCCGCAGCAGCATCCAGTTGACCACCATCTGCTAATGGCGATGGGCCTTGTTGATTTTGTGACATATTTGTTAGGGGAGGTATATATCTGTTTTCAGTCTGTGATAAATGGAGGAAGATATGATATGATATGTCAGAGATATGTTTGTGAGGATATGACTATCATAATAAAGAACATCAGAATGCGCATATCAATAAATCATAAGTCGACCCTTTGCCCATCATCAAGCCCTACTGTCAATACAATCCCTCATCTGCTACACATAACCATCGTTGAGGAGCATACAAGTCTAACCACAGAAAGAACACATGATATGAGCATATAACCTATCAGAGCCTTGTCGCATACTCGTATGCGCCTTTTTAACACCTCCCCGCCCTATGTATTGTCAGTATGTATGGCAGTGAGAACTCCGCCCACCCATCACCACTGCATACCAGTCCAACCGAAGAGTAATAGTTATTGATTACTAACACAAAGTTTCTTTCTCACTATCAAAAAAGAACACAAGATGTGAACATCCTATCAAGAGCTTTCCACAACTGCTACATCACCCATCATAAACAACAACGATGACACTTACATCAATTCAAATTATCTAACGATATCGATATATTATATATCGTCTTTACCTCTTATTCTTTCTGTACCTATGATTGCAATTTTATGATCAATTACTGGGTGACGTCGGTAGTCAATCTCGTCCAGCAACTTCAGTTCTCTCTAGCTACACTGCAACTTGGCCATATGGCCATCGACGTGTTTTTAATTCCACAGCAATGAGTTGATGACACAGGATGTAGAAGCAAGCAGCTGCCCAATATGAGTTGATGCGCTGGATCCAATCAAGGTACGTAAATTTGGTATCTTTGTTAAAATCTCAATTAATTTAGATAATGAGAATCTAATTTTTCCTAATATAATGTACCAATATTAATATTTGCTCATGCCTAATATTACTTCGCATTCGGACACAAGCTGGCCAGCTGCAAATCATATCCAAAATTATCGCTAAGCCCGGGGACGTCAGTATGCCCGTCTTCTTCAATACAGGTCGATACGTAGACTGTATCAAAGAGAACTACTACTAACCCCCCTTTGTCTAATCTGGGAAGTGTAATGTATGTAGGTACCTTGCCTGCTGTCGAGATTATTACTGGATTGCGAATCCAATCATCATCTTGAGAGTAATAGCACTATTATATCCTTGCTCATCTCATATCGGCTATGTTTACTGCAATCTCCGAGGGCAGGTCTGAAGGTAATATCAATATCCCAGAGCTACCCCTAATTCATGTCTACACGCGTGATATAAATTAGATAGTAAAACTGCTTCTAGTATGAAATTATAAGGACTCTCTAGATTCCCATCGCCCTCCTTATCCCCCAAAAGTATATATGCACCCAGATTGCCAAACCTTCACATACCTCATATCATATCATACAAAGAACAACAATTCTACTACTACCCTGCCAACTCAGCCTCGTGCTCGCGTCTCTCTCCCTTACCATCCTTAGTCTTACCTCTTGCACTACGCGTATCATCACCTGCCCCTCCATCATTCTCACCCAAACCATCCCGTCCCTCCTTGGTACTCTTGCGTTCCTTCTCGGCATTGGCATCTTCCTTGATCAATTCAAAGTCAGGTGGGACCTCTGACATTTGTACCGAGGGTGCACCCTTCAACGACATGAGTTGTGTCAATAAATCTACTCGTACACTTTCCAACGATGCCTCAGTATTCATATTCTCCCGCTGCTCGGGGGTCAAATGCAACTTGTAATCGGGTGCATAATATTCAAAGTAATCATTATATGGAATCTCGTTTGGTAATTCCTGATCAAGCAATACTGATGTTTCATATGCCCAACACCGTGCTACGTTACGGATGGTATATCCTCCACCTCCCAATACCAATGTGGGGACATTAAAACTCTTGGTATACCGAACACACTCGGCATGTCCCTTCAAACTTAAATTAAAACAACCCAATCGATCACCAGTTAACGAATCAGCACCACATTGCAAAACAATTGCACCCGGTCGGAATACTTCCATAATCTTATCCATAACTGGTTTAAATATACGTTCATACGCACCATCCGTCATACCACTAGTCAATGGTGCATTAACACTGAAACCCGTACCCTCCTTAGCGCCCGTATCCTTAATATGTCCCGTACCCGGGAAGAAATCACCATACTTGTGTAAACTAAATGTCATTACCCGGTCGGTACAATAAAATGCCTCCTCAACGCCATCACCATGATGTACATCAATATCAATATATAATACACGTGCATGTACCTTTAATAATTCCAATATAGCCAATACAATATCATTAATATAACAAAATCCCGAGGCTTCACTCTTCTTAGCGTGATGTAACCCTCCACTCCAATTAACGGCCACGTCACAATCACCCCTATTTAACTTCACGGCGCCGTCTAACGAAGCGCCGGTATATAATTGTGTAAATTCATATAATCCATCAAAGACTGGACAATCTGTATATTCACCGACATTAAACTTTTGCATCTGATTGGAATATCCACGTAAATTATCTGGCGTGACCTTGGCTAGAAAGTTAATATAATCTTCGGAATGGAATGCACTCATTTCGTTAGGTGACGCAGGATGGGAACGGTAACATTCCATCTGTCGGTATAATCCATATGATAATATTAAATGATGTGCCATTTTTATACGATGTGGTTTCATTGGATGTGACGGTCCATAGTAATGATGTCCTACGTCTGGCTGATAAAAGTATGAAATACGTTGCTTTGATCCTGTGGAGGATACTACTGTAGTTGGTGGAGACATTATGAGATGATTTATTGTCTTGTTTGTTGTGGTTGTTAATAGATTAGCAACCAAAGAGTGACTGATGAACTGATGTGATTTTTCTTTGCAATGAAAATACTACTCGTCAGGGAAGCTATCAACCTGGCAGCTGTACTCCAAATAAATGCTCAGTATGGAATAGTGCAGAGATATTGAAGAGTTCTATTATTATATTGGCTCTACTATGTACTCTGTACTCTAGGTATGCTGTAGCTACTACAATGGTGGTTGGTATGGCGTTAGCCGATGGTATCCTTTTATGAGAGAGGTAGTGTGGAGGGCAGAGTGAGTACATAGAGGAAGAAGGTGGATGGATGAATGTGACTGGTCTCATGCACATACACGCTGTATCTATTGGTCGGTAAGCATGAGCTTCCATTCATACAATTCGAGCTTAATGCTTAGCTGTTTCTTCTTCATCATTCTTCATTGGGTCGTCTTCTTCTTCCTTCACAACTTCTTGCTTATCATCTGACTCCTCTTCTTCTAGGTGTTTTTGTCTTTTTGCACTGGCACATCCGAAATAACAACACTGACGACAACCACAGTATGGTCCACCCTCATCTCCGTGAGCACGAGATCCAAAGGGATCATATCTTTTCAATACATGTTTCCATACCAACGCATTCAACCCTGTCAAGAATGCCCAAGCAATGATGAAGACACTCACATGAGGTAGAAGATCAAAGTACATGACGAAGCAAGTACTCGTATCTAATCCAAAGCGTGAAATAAAGTAACTGATGATGTTGTTTTCTTCTATTGCCTCGCACTGCTCTGGACTTATCTGTTGTTTATAGAATGAATGATGAACAATGAGCAAGGATGCACTTTCGAGAAACATGAAAGGCAATGAGAACTTACTATATCCTTGGTTAGGTTTGGAAGTTCCGCCATGACAATCAGAACACAAATGAAGAATGGTTCCCAACCGAGAAAGGATCCGACATTATTCGATACATGAGCTAGTCGGACATGCCACAGAGGTCTCATCGGAATCAATGATATAACCGCTAGTATAAAAGCCCGAAGCAGTGGAATGCCCAAGAGGAACAGTCCATAAAACACAGCGAAGCATTTGCCATATCCTGTGCCATCGTTAACGGCAGTAACACAATCAATGACAGAGTAGAAAGTTTCCGTAGCTTCATTCTGGAAAGTGATTATCTCCTCAAAGAGACCCGCTATTGAATACACGAACATTTTGACATAGACTGAAAAGAAATTGTTGAATGTGTGAGATCCTGATGATTCCGAGGGTAATGAACAAAGCAGATGACAATACAACTTACTGGCAAAGAATGTCAGAGGTATGATGCCCAGACCGACAATGATCGATATGATCCTTGTCAGCCTTGAGTTACGACTTCCATCGCTATCACAGAACAGTAAAGATCGTTGATCCTCAACTCCTCTATTTGCAGCTAAAGCTTCGCGAGTACTATCTGCATTCAAGTACATTTTCCTGTTGTGTTTATCATCCACATCCGACACCACAAGCGAGGCTATTATTGAAAAGATTACAGCAAAGGTAAATCCTAGAAAGGCTGGGGGAATCAGAAGTTTATTCCGCACAATGGTCACAAGAATATCCAAGAAATTCAAATAGGGAGGGAGGGAGGGAGGGAGGGAGGGAGGTTAGTATTTGTTAGTGATTTTGCAAAACCATATTATATGCACAATTCAACTCAACCCACAACCATGTGAGTATACATTCATCACTTGGTTTCACAATCATAACACAGAATGACCAGATCAAAGGGAGGTCTGTGACCATTGTGCACAATTAACTTCTGCTTACCTGGATAGATGGTAATATACATTCCAACTGACGCTCCTCCTTCTACGTCAAACCAAGAGTTGATATTGCCAGAGGTAACTGCAGATAATAACTTTGCAAAGACTAGAGACATTGCACTATCCACTTTTGACTCGACAATTCCACTGGGTATTGCCTTGTTGTAGATGACATTGTTTACAATACATTCACATTGGGAGCATTTGTCACCCCTAATACGTAAACATTTAGTCATTATTCCGGCTAGGCCACCCCGTACAGTTGATGGTTCGTAGAATGTTGTTTTCAAGCATGTGTCCCCATCGTTATAAAACGTCGAACATCCCTTTTCCAGAAAAGATTTGTACACTTTCGGATCATCGTTCTCAAAGATGCTGTTGGATAATGTAACTAACTCATCATATACTAAATCTTCACCCTTGTTCAGTAATGATTGTGTTGTATTTGACAACCCTACTGATAAGATGGATGCTGCATCTCCCGAAACTACTACATCATTCATCAATTGTGTCGCTTGATTTGCAATTGCGCCTACATTAATATCAGCCTGAACATTAAGTAATAGGAATAACATACAGGTAGCACAAACATCTGCTAAACTCATCTTCCCTACTGAGTCTAGCCAATACATTGCCGCCTGCCGTGGCTTTGACGGAACAGGTAAATAAAAGTACAAGTGAAGTAATACCAACTTTAGATGTGGCCAGAATGCCGAAAAGACAAATAGAAAGACTGCCGTTAATTTCGAATATATCCATAATTCTGATAACATGCCACCATAACTCCACGATCCTATCTCGACTGCATCTTCATTATTCTTAGTAATTGATGTCTGTCCATTAAATAGTTCACCGGTTATAGTTTGTGTTAAATTATTAGTAGCACTTGCCTGTACATTCACTTGTGTATAGACGAATTGTCCCCATAATATATCAAGTTGTCCCCATAGGAAAAGGGCATGACTTAGTAGTATTAGACATGATATGGATATACGATGTTTATTGGATATAGTTGATGAGAGCGTGTAATTTAGTTTTTGCTGTTCGGTTGTAGTAGTAGTGGTATCAGCCTCCTTCTCCTTGTTGTCAGATGTCATGATATCTTATATGATTTTATGTCTCTTTTGCAAAAAAACTTGATCTAGCTATACTGGCTACTATTGTTCGTATGTGGCGTCTATCGTATGAATAAACTACCTATGTATTCTTAATTATTTATGCTTTGGTCGGTATGTGGTCCGGATGGCGTTAGTTGCAAAAGATAAAGAGAGTATCTAGAGAGTCCATCATCAAACCGAGGTTCAATAAGATCAACAATGATCAACGTTTGATCGCCGACTTTCCACTCTCGCTATTTTGATTGCTGGTTTGTTGAGTAACAGCATAGCGTTGGACTATATACTAACGCCTGCAAAAGAGGAGGTTGGATTTATGGCATTGGCGGATATTAATCAATAGCAAAATTATGTACAGTTTCGGCAGCAGCAGCGGCGGTGGGTGGCGTATCCCGTTGATAGATGACAATCATTTATTTTGACCAATGATTTAGCTCTGCTAAATTTATCTGTTAGATAAATTATGACATCATGGGATGTAAGTGATTGGTCCTACACTGCTGAGGGAGGTAAGCATGCTATATTCCGATACTCTCCTTCTTCTACTACTTTAGCTACCGATAATAATGAGTTCCATGGCCATGTCCTACGAATTGCAAAGAGTGGTTTAGTGTCGTCATTTCATGTCAATGAGGAAGAGTCTACGTCAACTTCCACTCCATACCAGATACCTAACGATTGCAAATCGTCATCACAAACATTTCAAAAGAATATAATTCAACCACTAATAGGTTGTCAATACATTGATATAGGCCATACAGTTCATTTACCCACATCATTTTGCTCGCAATTATATCAACAGACAATTTCTAGTGGTTTGATACCTAATGCAAGATTATCATCTTGGCAGAAGAAGAATTGTAATGGCAGTGTTTGCAATGAGAAAGGTATTGCAGCATTATTGCTACGCGATTATACATCCTATCTTTCACCGCCGTCACCCTCCGCTTCTCAACAACTTCAAAGTAAATCATCATCATCAAAAATGTTTAGTGTAGAGATTAAACCAAAGGCTGGATTTATAACAACATCACCATTGGTATTACCAAATCATCGTTGTAAGTATCAAAGTACAAGATATGCATTACAACAAGAGTTAATGAGGTTGGGTGTTATGCAAAAAGGATGGCAACAGCAACGACAGATAACGTCAACTTCTGAGGAGGGTTGCGGATTTACACCAAGTCAATACTCGCCTCTAAATCTCTTCTCCAACGATATTAATCAAATACATAAGGCTATATCAGATTTAATGAATAATATGCAAAATAATATACGTATTTGGTATGACGGTATTGGACTGGGTAGTGATGATGTTGCTGTGGGGTTTGATGAAATGATTTTGAATGACTTGCTTGACAGCGATGATGATTCAAAGCCGGCCACCACCGACAATACCAACATTCGTGATGCAGTCACCCGAATAGTGTCTACAATTCTATATCATGAACAAGACCTCTTATCCAACATATTATCAAAACAACAACTAGATGTGATTGACGGTGATGGAGCTGTCATGATATATGAACGGTTAGTGCAGTTATGCAATGGATCGAATGTGGAAGCAGAAGCTTTGCTTGATGAGGCGTTGTTAGTTCCTAGTGTTGACTTTGCAGTTGATGCAGTAGAGAAGAAGCAGAGCAATGTATATCATAGTATTACTGAATCTTCTCCATATACCTTTCCACAACATTGCAAGTCACTTCGAAAACTACTAGATGAAATTGAAAAATTTGACAAGTACATGCGTGACCACCATCTACAGAATAAAGAAGCAGCAGCAGTTCATGACGACTACAACGGCAACATCACTTTAGATGAATCTATTGTAGACGCTGCTCACATCAAGAGTATGGATCATATCAATCATTTATCAAAGGAGGGATGTATATACTTACTTCAGAATTGGTTATTATCATTAGTTCTATGTGATATTAGTTTCTTCATTACATTCCGAGTAGTTTCAATTGAATGTGATCATCAAGAAGTAGTAACAAAGTGCCAATCTGATGATCAAAGTGGTATTGTAGTATGCTTACTTCCAACAAAGAATGACGCCCCATCGACTCTTTCTTCAACCTCTTCTTCGTCAGTGGCAATTCAATATGAAGTAAAGGTAGTGGACTGTGACCCAAAGCCTGCCAAGAAACTTCGTGGTCGTAAAGAGATTGAGAACAAGTTCTCTATATAAGGAATAACATTTCGATTTCAAGATCAATGAAGTACGTCCCTCACATCGTTATAAAAGTTGTTTCAACTCTCCATAGGGTCTGTCCTAAAATTTCGGTCTAGGTGTTACCCATTTTGAGTAGGGGTCATATCTTGGGCTTGCAGGGCAATGGATTACAAGCGGCAACCACTCAGGTGCCCCTCAGTAATAATCACACTACCAACTACCCCATTACGAAGCAAGCCTACTAGAATTCAGTCTTCAATCTCTAGTTTATTAAGTAATCGGATGCCGTGAGACAAAAAGCGAGTACCGCGGCATACTACTGCCAAGATGTCGCACAAGATAAGATTTTTTTGTGCTTATTGCAATGCATTGCAATCTTCACTCTTTTTATATCAAGGAATATAGCAAGAGTCTCAAATCAATTAACAACAACAATAGCAACAAGCAATCTTCATTCTCAAGATGAAACTACCTTTTGTGGCATTGGCCTCTCTTCATGCCAGCTCTAGTAGCGGTTTGGCATGGGTGAGTAATATATTTGTTCAACTTCAACTTGATTCATTGTTGATTCGTTGTTCCTTCATGTGTTGTGATGATATAATATATGCATATACTACTGCCCATCTAACATCTCATCCTCTACCATTATCAATGGCACTATACTGATTCCTCTCTTTGATAATAAATGACAATGAACACATCTTGTGCACATATTTATATCTAGGAGAGTAATCGATTCCGCAATGATGGCTTAGGCCATATTAAGCACCATCTAAACGATGGGGCGTGTTCCCTCCTCGCGGGGAACGTTTTGGAGGATAAGGCTCCATTCCTAGCAGTAGTAGGAAGGGCTTTTGGTGACGATGAGGTATGTTATGTCTCTGTTCTCGGTTTAGAATATGATGCATATGATGTGTCTTCTTTTTATCTCATGATCATGTTCATTTGTGTCACATTTTCAAAATCCTAACACTGTCTTCTCATCAATAACATCAGTCATCAACAGGTGGAAGTGGTTGTACCAATAGCAGTGTTAAAGTGAATAAATTGTTACCATTAATGTCAAATGTATTAATAATGAAAGAAGATAAAAAACTTAAAAAGGGAGAAGGAGATGAGGTTCGTACTCATTTACAGATAGAAGACTTAGTCTTCGTGGAAGGAGGTATCAGTGGAGGTACCAATGGCGTGGTTGGACATATGGGTTTGATGGTAAGGAGACAATACCTCATATTTCTTTTTCAGCCAACTATCAAAAGAGTCTCATCACTTCTTCTACCTCTACCAATTATTTTTTACAGGATGCCAACATTCATCAGTTGGAGGGAGGAAGTAGTGGCGTATTTGCAGACGTGCCATTGATTGATGACGGGTTTGCTATGGATGGATCCAAAATCATTCATGAGTTAAGTGGAGAGAGTAGTGGCGTTTATGCGGGTGTGTCATGGCATGATCGTGCCAACATCTGCCGTGATGATGTGGTATCTTCTTTAGAGGTAGAGTCATATGATTTCTTGATGATTGATGATATCTCCTCTCGTCTCTCACACGTCCTATTCTATTCTTCTCACACATCACAGGAATTAGTTCAAGTCAAAGTTGGTGATGATGGTCAAGAAGTTGATTTAAGCGTATCTTTGCAGGATACCGTTAACGTAAGTACTCTTCTCATTGTCTTCTCGTCATACTTGGAACTATTTCTTATCCCTTTGCTTCTTGACTGATACCTTATTTTTAGGTTCTCTCTGCCTTGATCTTCGTGATGATCATGGCCGCAACATCCCTTTTCCTCTTTTCAAGAGTGGGGTTAATTTCGAGCTCTGTATGTGCTCAAGCTTTATATGATCATGGTTGCAAGACTTTGAGGGCCGTATCAAGCTCACTCTATCCCAAGGTGGGCGATTGCAGCAAAGGCCGAGATAAGGGTCGTCGTCGCGGCAGCCGAGGCAAAGGTTATCATAAACTTCTGGTATCCTTAGTTGTTGCAGTAATGGTCGTGTTTTGTGTTTTGGGTGAAGGGGAAGCTCTCAAAGATGGAGAGGCGAGTTGACTTGTATTTGATATTCATCATTATTCGTTATGTGCAATATTAGCTCAACTTCTTCTTGCTTTATGTAATATATCACAGAATGACTCCTTAGTGCCTGTCCAGCAACTTCAAGACGAGGCAACTGGTCTTCAAGATGATACTGAGACTAAAGCAGCAATTCGTATTAAGAAGAGAACCGAGCGAAACACAAAAGGAATCCAGGCTCCAGCGAATGTTGTCCAACCAACAGTACGTATTAGTAATATGATTTGTTCTTATGATATATAGGCGGCAAGTCTCACAATTATGTTGCATGTACCACTTTACACAGATTAAAGAGACCCAAAACAAGAACAAATCTTTACGTGTGCGTCATCCTAGTAGCCAAGAAAGATACTTGGTTGATCGCTTCAAACTGGAGCAGGATCCCAATTGCCCTATTATTACAGATAAAATTGACGATCTCTTTAACGGTTTAGGTATTGGAAGTTCGTATTCAAATTGGTTGCAATCAAATAGTACTTCTAAAGGCTTTCTGGAAGAAATGTTAGAGTTATATATCAACACCGCAATGATTGGAGTCACTGGTGCAGCTCTCGGAGGACCAGATAGTGGGCCAGTTTGCAAGAGACTGCCCCTTAACGACACTGAATGCTACTTTGTTAACAACCCCGATGGAAGCTTTTTCAAGAAATTAGTTGCAAAGTTCATTCCGTTTGGAGATGATATTGTCAAGGTCCTTGATGAAATAGAGAAGATTCAATACGCAGTGGAAGATACAGTTGAGACAATTACTGAACTGTTTGTCATAGAACAAGATGACCCTGGTTTATGCTTTGTTATTAACGACGATATGGTTGGTATCGTTGAGCAGCCAGGATTTCCTTCTCCATTTGCCTACGATCTTGCCAACTGTCTTTTAACTGTTAAGGGCTTACCGCAGCTTACTGTTCAGCCATTCTTTCAAGGATTTGCATTCGCAACCAGCAATAATGCACTCGTTTATAATGTATCAGATCAACTTGGGAAGGACTTCCAATTTTTTGATGGCTTTGTCGAGTATCAGGCTGTATTTGTTGGGGATATCTGGTAAGTTTAGGAGAAGCTGATACTTTCTCTTTTTCCGACCACTCATTCCATCATCTTCTCTCCCTTTGTTCTAGGTTGACATTCGAAATTAAAATCGGTGGTGAGTTAAGTTATGTTTTTGGTAGAGTTTGGCAGTTGGGGGGGAGACAATCTCATATCTCGTGTGCATATCTTGTGTCCATTGTTTGTGTTTACTGATACGTACTGCTGTTTTATTTGTACCACTAGTATCCAAGCTCAAGATTCCTGGCACATTTGGGAAGGCAGAGCTGAAGTGCCTACCCAGCGATCCGGGCAACTCACCATCTTTTAGTAATTTCGAGTTAACAAAAGCAGGAAATACGCCTAAGTGGTTTATGCAAGGTTCTTTACTTGTGCAGAATGATATCAACAAAGAGGACGATGGCGAACTTGTTGTCCTTTTTGCTGTTGAGGAGTTATTCTTCGAGAAGAAGAGTATTTTTAGATTCAGCTTGGGCACTGCCCTTGCAACCTTGCGGATCAGATCTGAGAATCCAAAATGTAAGTTGGTCGCCCAACACTCATCTGCAAACCCATTTTTTGCCTCCTCTCACGTTATGTGCCTACATGAACTTATACAGGTCAACCTAGTGGTTTCTTCTTTAATGCAGACGTCAAGCCTGAGATTGAAGTAGCAGATTTGATTCAGCCTTTTGTTGACCTTGCTCCTCTTCCCGAAGGGGAACTTGATATTGGAGTTACCTGGATAGATTCATCTCGACTACTTGGCCGAAAACCAGAGGCCGACGAAGTATTCCAGTCCCTATTCATCAAGGCCACAGCTAAGAATATGGTCTTCTTCAACTTCGTTGTAGAAGAGGCAAAATTGGAGTTTCAGTATATTGATGATATAGAGTTCGAAAGGCGTGACAACTTCCCAGAGAATTGGTAAGTAATACCTATCAGATCATTCTTCTCTGTTCAATACTAGTACCTTAAACATTCTATCTTTCTTTTGTCACTAGCGATGCATTTTTCAAGGATCAAGGCTTGGAATATAATATTCCAACTAGTCCATTGGTAAATTGGTTTATTATGAATCTTTTTGCGCCATTGCCATTTCTTATATATCCTCTCTTCATTCTACTACAGGTTGAATTCATCAATGACCCCAGAGTTGAGGCAAAACCAACTATTGGTCTATTTTTTGAAGTTCGGGGGGCATCCTTGAATACTGGTTGGGACTTTGCTGACGGTCGTAAGTCAACAACTTATCATGGTATTATTATCTTGTTTCAAATTGCACTCTAGTATAAACCTTCCTTTCCTTGCTGCTATATTACCTAGTTATTGTTTTAAGGCAGTTGACAGTTCAGATTATCGCACAGGTTGGCCAAGAAGATAACTCCGTCTTCATCTTCCTTGCTTGTGACGTTTCAGCGCTTTACATTGCTGATATTTTTGTCAGTATATACTTTAAACAAACTCCCTCATCTGTCGAAGCTGAATTTATCGCTGAAGCTTCGTTGCAGACCGGTTTCGGAGAGCTTGAAGTGAAGTTAGAAGCTGTTGCTTCAGGTGTCGATGAATACCTCAATTGCAATGAAACTAGAAGAGCCCTTGTCGCATGGGAAGGTGAGGGAGGAAGAGCTCTCAAAGAGTGTAATGATGGTGGCAACTTACTCGACGCAGATTGGGACTTGACATTTCACATTGACTTTCAAGTTGCTCAATGGCTAAAGGATCTGGGTAAGTTTATCCTTGAAGGTCTCAAAGTAATCGGCGCCGCCATCGCAGAAGCATGGGATGCAATCACGAATGCTGTTGAGTTTATTTGGAATGGAATTAAAGATCTGGCGGTTGCAATTGGTGGCGCTATCGCTGAAGTCTTTGACGCATTGGGTTCAGCTGTTGATGATTTACAGGAAGACATAGGCCGGGGAGTTCAAGTAGCAGCTTCTTTTCTTCGTGGTGAAGCTACTGAACTGCTAGGACCACTAGGAAACATAGCTGCTGATGCTATCGAGATCATAGGAGAAGGTTTAGATTTCACCTTAGACAGATTTGGGGATGCTCTTGATTTGGTAAGTACCTATGGAATACTTGCCGACATAATTTGAATGGTTTGTTTGTTACTTTGTCAAAATACTCATTCGTTTCTCGACCATCTATCTATACACAGGGAGCAGCAATCTTCACTGGTGATTGGAGTGCAGCTGGAGATGCAGCAGAAGAGCTGTTCGGCTTCAGTTCTTCACGTAGTGGGTCAAGAGAAATAGATGTTACGAATCCCGATGGCAGCATTAAATTCGACGAGCTATTAGGCTGCCCATTGAAGCGTCAGACATGGGAAGAGTGTAAACGAGCATTCTTCGTCAAGTATAGTTGTAAGGATAAATTTAGTGAGGCGTACCCAGAACAGAAATGTGCCGAAGATAAGGCCGCAATGATTGAGCAGTTGATGGAAGATGCTGAACAAGGAGAAGAACAAGATTTATGTAAGGAGGCATCCAAGGATAGAAATCAAGGACTTCAGTTTGTGAACGAAAACAGAACAGCAGAAGAAGACGACCAGGTTGTGGAAGATCTTAGTCCTCAAATTGAACCTATTGCTCAAAGTTTGGGGAGCGCCAAGGCCTTATCACGAGCTGGTAAATGTCAAAATCTCAACTTTGACGTGAATGTCAAAACTTTAGATAGCACCTCAAAAGGATTTGATGGAAAGACTGGAAGTGGAAGCGGAACTTCTACTGAATGTCTTGATTTCTCAAATAATGAAACTTTGACTGACGCCTTGGAAGTATTCAAGCAAAACTCTGTAGCTGAGGAAGCAGCTGATCTATCCCGTGGGGATCAAGGACTTGACAAGGATGCTGAAGTCAAGAAGTGTCGCGATGTTGCCGAAGATGCCTGCGATAGAAATCCCACTCTTGTTTATGCAGCTGCACCCTATGACCGCAAGGAAAGTGCAACAATCACATGTGATAAAATCGATGGCACTTTCAAGTACGGTGATTATTTAGGTCGAGCAACTGTCAATATGGATCCAAGTTGTACTAAACGAGCGATCAAATTTACACCAAAACAGGTTGGCGATTCAAAAGATGGATGTGATAATCTTACACTGGAAATTACACGTTCGGTGAAGGACTGCTGTCAACAATCTGTCTCGGACACTCAGACTCTTATTATCAAACCTTTACCTCCTACGTTTACCACTCCTACTGGCTCATTAGATGGCGTGTTTCAATGTGATGCTAATATTCATCCTACTCAGCCGGGAGTGGGAGTTCCCGAGGCTGATCCAGGCTGTACCGATAGGCTTCTTGAATATGACATTGACGAAGAATCTTCATTTGATCCTCTAACATGTGTAACTACTGTTACCCGCACCTGGACTGTAACACAAGATATGTGTGAAGCCCTCACGTGAGTACTAATGGGTAAATTTTTATATGTTATGTGCTGTTGTTTTGCTGTTGTCTCACAATTTGGCATATTTGATCAGTGATACTTTCGTCCAAACGTTGACACTCGATAATAATTACCCACCATCTTGGGACTACTTTCCCGATGATGTCAACATTGGTGTCTTTGACGATTATGGAACTGAAGCCTTAGGGTTCCCCACTGCATACCAACAATGTGGTGCAAGTCCAGTGGAAGTGACCTATACAGACTCAATCGAAGATGGAAGTTGTTTTGCTGAAAAGATTCTAACTAGAACGTTCCAGGCCATTGACATCTGTGGCCATGTAACAACGAGGGCACAGATCATAACCATCGCCAATAGAGCAGATGACTTGCCATTGGGTGAGAAATCCCTTGCTTCTGTATATGGCAGAGAGAGGGCACGTATTGGCAACAAGAACAGAATATGTTTATGGGATCTTGATTGTAATATTCAAGACGTTCCAACCAATTACGAGTGTGGAACAGCGCCTGAGGATGAGTTCTCTGACTATAGTGAATTTCTCTATAACCTTTATGGCAAATCCTTGAATCTTGGGCCTACAAAAAAGTTTTGTGAATGTGAAACAGATGATGCATCGTGTGACGCTCAGAAACAAGCCGAGAATGATGGAACATATAAGATAAGTGTACTTTATGGAACTCAAGTTGCAACAGCTGCCGGTAGTTGCACTGTTGATACTCAAATGAGAGGGGGTAGCAATATAGGATTTTCTTCAGAAGTTGGCTCAATGCAAATGCATCTAGTTGGAACTGACGATGTCTATAACTTCTTCTCAATCAAAGCGGAAGATGTTGCTGAGAAGTCAATTACTGTGAAGGCACCATCCACAAGTATTGCACTCGTCAATGTCGAAACGGTCGAGCTAGGGCAAAACATCACAATTGGAGCCTCAAACGATGGAATTTCACTTGAAGGGTTGCCCGCAAACAATGTATTGTGGAATATTCGTGATGGAATGAATGTGAAGCTGACCCGAACTAGTAGGCCGTCCTACGCATGGCACGGGAGTATTCTAAATCCCCTTGGTTTAATGCAACTAACTCTGAGTAAGAAGGCGGAAAATGAATGGAACGGCCAATTATTCTGTGATAATCTGAACTCCAACGCCATAAACTTCATGTGCGCTCAATTCTCTGGATTTGCCAGTTGTGATCAAGTCGGAGAATCAGCAGTTGAACCTTCCTTTCCTTGGAAAGAGGACTGCCTAACACGAGGTGAAACACCCCCTGGAGGAGATTGTAGTCGATGTTGTAGTGGTAAATGCAACAGGAAGAAGAAGTGCGGAAGAGTATCTTAATGAATTGAAACCGCAACCAATCTATCATCCAAACACCCCTTAACACACAATCACTAACAAAAGTGGACCATACGTCCTTTCTTCGGTCCCCCCTTACTACATACCATAGTAAGGGCTTTTTCTTCACCAATTATTGGCCGTCTTGTCGTGGCGGTGGAGCTTAACACCAGGGAGATATGATACTCTCTAGCAAACTAGGAGCCAATTAGATAGGTTATAAACCAAAAGAATCTTCTGAATATTAATGTCTTTTGGCAAGACAATCTTTGATTAATTATAAAACTAGTTGCCGATTGGCACAAAAGTTTGCAGCGCATGCCATGTATCTCTTTCTATTCCACATCACAGAAGACTTAGTGCACGTACCCTCCTCCTTCACTGGCACTTGAAGAGTGAGCTGACACAAACGATTTGCTTGATGTTCATCAAGAGGATGACCCGATCTTGATCGAATCTCAACAACACTTTCAAGCTTGGGCAAGACAATATCATTCTCCACAGCCTTGGCAGCAATCTCAATCCAAAGGTATTCAATAATAATAGCATTAGCTACAATGGCATTATTATTCCATTGCGATAGTGTGGATTCTTGTACCTCAACATCCTTGTCGATACAAAGTAAATCACCAATTGTAGCCGTAATCAAACGGACCAGCCGCACACACTCTACAAGACTTGAAAAATATTCTCGTAACTTTCTTGATTTGATTATGTACAATCTATCCTTGGATGATAAGCTGTTTGAGATGTACTCCATAATCTTGTTTCCTCGTTGCAAATCTTTCTCCGTACTAGTGATGATACGTTGCCAATCTATTGCTAGTTTGACATACTCATTTCCCAGTTTACTTTGTAATATCTCTTCTAAAGTAGATTTCTCACTGGAATCGACAGCTGGAGTATCACCCTCACCAAACGAGGAGAAGTTACCGAAATCATCAGCACCTATATCATTCTCTGGCGGAGTTGTTGATTCAGGTATATTACTTGGTCCCTCAAATGAACCAAAGTTAAGGTCATCGTTGTTTGAACCTGGTTCATTATTCTGAGCTGATGTGGGAGCATCAAACTGCCCAAAGCTGTCTTCCTCCTCCTTGATATTGACAGAAGGAGAAGAATCGGCCTGTATAAACCCATCGTTGTGTGAATCTGGGTCAATGGCTGCGGAAGTGAAAGCCTCAAAGTCTTCGAAATCATCGTCTTCGGTGGTAGCTACTTGAGCATCTTCTTCATCATCATCCTGAGCTGTGGCTTCTGTAAAGGCATTAAAATCCCCAAAACTTGCATCTTCTTCATTGTTTTGGTCTGGTTCAGTTTGGACTGGCTCAGAAGATGGTAGGACGACATTATTGTCATCATGAGGATCAAATAAATTATCACCGACTTGCTCGGCAGTTAATGGGAAGCTGTCAACCTTTGATATAACTTCTGGTAAGCTGTTGGTATTGTTTGTGAAGTCTCCAAAGATCACTTTATCATTTGAGTCCGGCTTAGGTGGTTCATTGTCATCAACTTGACCTGCTGAAGACTCTCCAGTATCTTGGAAGGCACAAAAGTCTGTGCTTTCCACAACGATCACTGTAGATACATCCTGTGTCTCTAAAATTGATGGTGATGGATTAGAGTCATCTTTGTTCTCATCTGGATCTTTAGCTGGTTCATTCCCAATGTGAGTTGTTGGTGCAAATGTGTCCAAACTTGGCAAGGGCACATCGTGATCTTGATTGATCATATCAAACGGAGAAGTTAAGTTGTCTTCACTAGATGCAAAATTCGTGTTGGGTGCAGTGTCATCTGTTATATTGGTTTCTTCGAAATCTCCAAACTCGTCATCTTGAGGACTGTCTTCTGAGGGCACCAAGTCCTCCAAACCACTGTTTGCAGAGTTGAATGAGCTTAATGGGGGCAAGGGCTTATCCTCAACACCAGCCAATGAGTCAAACACGGATAGCTGCAGCTTGTTCTCATCTTCAGCATTGTGAGCATCGCCAAGTCCAGAACTGATAGTGTTAGTGCCCATGGAATCTTCAATAGTGCCAAATTCGTCAACGTCTGAGGTGAATCCAACTTTTTCGCTGCCGGTATGTTCGCTGGTAGGCGAGGAAATATGTGCCTCGGCCTCGCCATCAGGCATAATATTCTCCTCAGGTTCGCTTTCGATCTTAACACTTTCGTCAGGTTGGCTCTGTTCCGGCATATTGTCTGCGCTGCCCAACGGAGAAGAGAATGCTCCCAAGGATGGTAATGGTGCATCTTGTATCTCGACTAAAGAATCGAACACTGATAATTTATTTTCGTCACTGGTATCATTCTCATCTCTTTCGGCACTATTGCTATCGTTGTTGGGAAATAAATCAAATTCAACCTTCTCTTCGTCACCAAAGCTAGTATCGAATTCATCATCGTCATCATCATCATTTGTCTTCTCATCCTCGTCTAAACCTGCCTCATTAAGATCTCCAAAGCTCTCATCTGTACTACCGTCATTAAGTTCAGTAGCTGGTGACGACTGGGTATCAGCAGCTTCATCGTCATGTTGCTGTTGTTCCACTAAAGAACCGAAAGCGTCTGAAACTGACATTGTAGGTTCACTATTCCCTAATACAGATCCGTTCTCAAACGGGGGTGTCTGTGCATTGCCCTCTAATGCTGACGACACATCTTCTTCGATGATATTATTGTCTACAAAGCCCTGAGATGTCTCTGCAACCGAATTAAAGTCACCAAATGTACCAAAACTTTCATCTTGTACTTCTTCTTCTTCTTCTTTTTCCAATACCTCTTCGGCGGATGAATCCGTCTTTATGTCATCATCAATCTGGTTTGTCACAGCATTGTTAGCTGCTCCATCTAAGGGGGTGAATCCTTCTTCTTCCTCGACATGATCGAATTCCCCGAATGAATCCTCATCTTCAATATCATTAACATTTGATTGCTCTACATTTAATGGCATCGGCAGCTGTCCTTCTCCTTCTTCTTGTACACTGTCAAAGTTGCCAAACTCGTCGTCATCCTCATCTCCTCCTCCTTCTTCTTCTAGTTGAGGCTGGACAATACCAGCAGCAGCCGGCGGCGGTTCCTCTTCTTCAATATCTCCCTCGTCCAATGTATTTCTATCATCGTCTCCCAACACGGGAGTATTAAACTCCAAGGGTGCCAATGGTAAATCCTCAACCTCTCCCAATGAACCAAACGCGTCTGATATAGACATTTGCTTTTGATGTCCTGCAACAACATTATTACCTCCACCAACACCAAAGTTTGAATAATCAACATTTGTGGTATCGTCAACAACTGAAGGTGAGGGGTATGTACCCAACAAATAAGCAACACTCGGACAATCCACAGCGTCAAACGTCGGCAGCGCAATAACTAAATGTGAATTACTATCCAATGCATTTAAAATTAACTTCATCTTCTCTTCATCACTCATACTAGTAGTAGTATCATCAAATGGTGGTAGAAAATGTCCTTGAATCATTGCAATTATACGTAACAGAACATAAAATTGTGTACGTGATAATAATGTACCAATGTTTGTTGGATCAACAATATTCCATAATAAACGGAGTGTTGAACGGTGTATATTTGATGTTGTTAGGAAGGGTACTAATAGTTTACCTTGTAGACGTATTTTATCTTCTTCATTATTATTAGTGTTGTTATTATTGTTGTTATTATTGTCAGTTGACGATGGCGGTATGAAATGGATGGAAAAGTGTGTTGCCAATAGATGTGAGGCGTATGCTCTTTCAAGTGGGGTTGGTTTATATAATGTTGCTGTTGGAAGAGGGCTCATCTCTTATCTCTCTTGATGTTATGTAATTGTCTATTATTGTACTTTAATATCGATACAACTCTATGGTATCTAGCAGTGTTCCAAAATACAATCTATCTGGTATAATCAACTTAATATTTATGTATTTGTTAACTAATCTTTGCTGCAACTAAATAGTTTGCTTGATATGTAATTGATATCGTAATGATAATATTTATGGTAACCATGTATTCTGAAATTACAAGGCTGAAACTTAAAAATTAAAAACTTATAGTAGCTACCCAACCCCTGTTGTGATGATTTGTGGTGATGATGGCACATGTACAATGTTGTAATGGCAATCAAGTACCCATGCAGCAGTCATTTACCACCTTCAGCACATTTCTAGAGATAAGGGCAACACTTTTACAGCCACTTGTTGGCAGATTATCCGTGAGAAGTACTAACTTCAAAACCCGACCAACACCTGGGCAATGTTTGGCTGTCTAGCACCCCCCTAGAGATGTAGGCTAGCAAATATACTGATGGATTGGCATTGCCTGGGTACCTAACAAGTTAATAAACACTTGCCGCGCCTTTGTAGAGGTGCTGGTCGCACTTTTACAGCCATGTGTAGGCCGACATCTCGCCTCAGATTGGGCTAAAATTTCCAAATCAGCCCAACATTTGGCCACACCAACCCCTGTTGTGATGGTTTGTGGTAATGATAGCACATGTACAATGTTGTAATGGCAATCAAGTACCCATGCAGCAGTCATTTACCACCTTCAGCACATTTCTAGAGATAAGGGCAACACTTTTACAGCCACTTGTTGGCAGATTATCCGTGAGAAGTACTAACTTCAAAACCCGACCAACACCTGGGCAATGTTTGGCTGTCTAGCACCCCCCTAGAGATGTAGGCTAGCAAATATACTGATGGATTGGCATTGCCTGGGTACCTAACAAGTTAATAAACACTTGCCGCGCCTTTGTAGAGGTGCTGGTCGCACTTTTACAGCCATGTGTAGGCCGACATCTCGCCTCAGATTGGGCTAAAATTTCCAAATCAGCCCAACATTTGGCCACACCAACCCCTGTTGTGATGATTTGTGGTGATGATGGCACATGTACAATGTTGTAATGGCAATCAAGTACCCATGCAGCAGTCATTTACCACCTTCAGCACATTTCTAGAGATGAGGGCAACACTTTTACAGCCACTTGTTGGCAGATTATCCGTGAGAAGTACTAACTTCAAAACCCGACCAACACCTGGGCAATGTTTGGCTGTCTAGCACCCCCCTAGAGATGTAGGCTAGCAAATATACTGATGGATTGGCATTGCCTGGGTACCTAACAAGTTAATAAACACTTGCCGCGCCTTTGTAGAGGTGCTGGTCGCACTTTTACAGCCATGTGTAGGCCGACATCTCGCCTCAGATTGGGCTAAAATTTCCAAATCAGCCCAACATTTGGCCACACCAACCCCTGTTGTGATGATTTGTGGTGATGATGGCACATGTACAATGTTGTAATGGCAATCAAGTACCCATGCAGCAGTCATTTACCACCTTCAGCACATTTCTAGAGATGAGGGCAACACTTTTACAGCCACTTGTTGGCAGATTATCCGTGAGAAGTACTAACTTCAAAACCCGACCAACACCTGGGCAATGTTTGGCTGTCTAGCACCCCCCTAGAGATGTAGGCTAGCAAATATACTGATGGATTGGCATTGCCTGGGTACCTAACAAGTTAATAAACACTTGCCGCGCCTTTGTAGAGGTGCTGGTCGCACTTTTACAGCCATGTGTAGGCTCTTACAGAATCTGACTTTCTGTATTATTAAAGTAACCTTATTGCGATGAATTAGCTAAAACATCAGCCCAATAATAGTTGTCCTTCTACCACGACAAAGTAGCTACGATGTCAGCCTGATGGAAG